>ERZ831773.968-NODE-968-length-33662-cov-16.901985_pt1 | contig 33662 bp, 17 predicted proteins | sample MGYA00519696_ERZ831773 | MGnify/ENA primary metagenome ERZ831773 (study PRJEB31850, sample SAMEA3708720) | human gut metagenome | biome: human gut; feature: human-associated habitat; material: faeces | place: China | collected 2014 ...
TTAAGCCATTTCTGCCGCACAGGTCGCCAGAAATGATTTTTAATGAGGTTAGCACATCAAACTCCCAATAACAAAGTAAATAAAACCATAACGGTTTTGTTTACTATCTAAATCGGACGATTACAATCGTCCGATTTTTTTGTAATTAAATATTACAAAGCGGAATAAATATAAACAAAAGGGGGTATCTGTATGGAAAGCTTTGAAACTGCTGCACCGATAATAGTTCTTGTCTGTTCACTTACCGCACTGTTATTTTCATTCATCAAATTTTACTCCGTAAAACGAAAAAGCGAAGGTACGGATATGATGAAAAGCATCAGCGTCAAAATACGCAAAGGTGCAATGGCATATCTTAAACGTCAATACAAAACGGTCGGAATATTTTTTGCGATTATGTTTTTCATTTTGACCGTTCTTGCGGTGAAAAGATTTTTAAGTCCGTTTGTGCCGTTTGCATTTTTGACAGGCGGATTTTTTTCGGGATTATCGGGATATGTCGGAATGAATATCGCCACATATGCCAACACACGCACCGCGAACGGTGTTCGTGACGGACTCAACAAGGGTTTAAAAATCGCGTTTGCGTCAGGCTCTGTTATGGGGCTTACCGTTGTCGGTTTGGGACTTTTCGATATAAGCGTGTGGTTTATTCTTTTGAAATTCGTGTTTAAACTAAGCATAAATGATGTTATGACAGCTATGCTCACATTCGGTATGGGTGCAAGTTCAATGGCACTGTTTGCACGTGTGGGTGGCGGAATATTCACAAAAGCGGCTGATGTCGGAGCGGATTTAGTCGGCAAAGTCGAAGTTGGTATACCTGAGGACGATCCGCGTAATCCTGCCTGCATTGCCGATAATGTCGGCGACAATGTCGGTGACGTTGCAGGAATGGGTGCTGATTTGTATGAATCGTATGTCGGCTCGATTATTTCGTGCGGAGCGCTTGCGTCGGCGGCAGGACTTGGCTTTAACGGTGTACTTGTGCCGATGCTTATCGCTGCAATCGGCATAATTGCGTCTATTATCGGCACGTTTTTCGTTTCGACAAAGGAAGGTGCAACGCAAAAATCGCTTTTAGGCTCATTAAGACGCGGTACATACATTGCGTCAATCCTGTCGGCAGTCGGCTCGGCCTTTCTTATTTTCACATTACTTCCCGACAATTCAAATGTAATTTGGGCGGTTATTTCGGGACTTATCGCAGGCGTGATGATAGGATATTTCACAGAGTATTACACGTCAGACTCTTACAATCCTACAAAAAACCTCGCAAAATCTTCAAATACAGGCTCGGCGACAATCATAATAGACGGTATCGCGCTGGGAATGTCGTCAACGGCGATACCCGTTATTATAATCGGAATTTCGGTAATTATAAGCTACTTTACCGCAGGAGGTATGGCAAGCTTTGAGGACGGACTTTACGGAGTTGGTCTGTCGGCAGTCGGTATGCTTTCAACACTCGGCATAACGCTTGCGACAGATGCATACGGACCTGTTGCCGACAACGCAGGAGGTATTGCGGAGATGTCGGGACTTCCCGATATAGTGCGTGAAAGAACGGACGCACTCGATTCACTCGGCAACACGACCGCCGCAACAGGCAAAGGTTTTGCAATAGGCTCGGCGGCACTGACCGCGCTTGCACTGATAGTTTCATACACAGATAAAATAACCGAAATGGGAATTGAACTTAATCTCTCCGTCACTAATCCAGCAGTGCTTATAGGCTTATTCTCAGGGGCAATGCTGCCGTTTTTGTTCAGTGCAATGACTATGAGAGCCGTCGGACGTGCGGCACAGAAAATTGTTGTTGAAGTAAGACGTCAGTTTAAAGAAATAAAGGGGTTGATAGACGGTAAAGCAGAAGCCGATTATGAAACATGCGTTGACATATGCACAAAATCTTCACTGAAAGAAATGATTTTCCCTGCCGCACTCGGAATACTTGCACCGATAATCGTAGGCTTGGTGCTTGGGTGCAACGGTGTTGTCGGTATGCTTGCAGGTGCTTTAATATCCGGTTTTGCACTTGCTGTAATGATGGCTAATTCGGGCGGTGCTTGGGATAATGCAAAGAAATATATCGAGGCAGGTAATTTCGGCGGTAAGGGCAGCGAAAATCATAAAGCCGCCGTTGTCGGCGATACGGTCGGTGATCCGTTTAAAGATACTTCCGGTCCGTCCGTTAATATATTGATTAAACTTCTGTCTATGGTTTCAATCGTTTTCGCCGCACTTATCGCCACATACGGCGGTATGGGGCTGTTTTAGGCATACAAAAAGGCAAGCCACATAAGTGACTTGCCTTAAATTTCTTATTAGCCTTGTGTATTGTAGCTGTAGTTAGGAGCTTCCTTAGTGATATAAATATCATGAGGATGGCTTTCCTTTAGACCTGCACCTGTAATTCTTACGAACTTACCGTTTTCCTTTAACAACTGAATTGTCTTAGTTCCGCAGTAACCCATACCTGAACGCAGACCGCCAAGTATTTGGAATATAGTATCAGAAACAGGGCCTTTGTAAGGTACACGACCTTCAACGCCTTCAGGAACAAGTTTCTTTGAACCTGTTTGGAAGTATCTGTCCTTACTTCCGCATTCCATAGCCGCAATAGAACCCATACCTCTGTAAACCTTAAAACGTCTGCCTTGGAATATTTCAAATTCGCCCGGACTTTCGTCACAACCTGCAAGCAAGCTACCAAGCATAATTACGTCAGCACCTGCCGCAACAGCCTTAACAACATCACCCGAATACTTAACACCGCCGTCGGCGATAACAGGGATATTGTACTTCTTTGCAACTTGGCTTACGTCATATACAGCAGTAATCTGCGGTACACCGATACCCGCAACGACACGGGTTGTACAGATTGAACCCGGACCGATACCGACCTTAACACAGTCTGCGCCTGCGTTAATAAGTGCTTCTGCGGCTTCGCCTGTTGCAATATTTCCTGCGATTAAGTCCAAATCAGGGAATGCCTCCTTGATTTCCTTAACCTTATTTATGATATTCTTACTGTGACCGTGTGCACTGTCAAGTACAACAACGTCAACACCTGCGTTATATACAGCCTTAACTCTTTCCAATGCGTCGTTTGTAACACCGATTGCCGCACCGACCAAAAGTCTGCCGTTCTTATCTCTTGCAGAATTCGGATAACGGATAGCTTTTTCAATATCCTTTATTGTAATAAGTCCTTTTAAGTGATTTTTCTCATCAACTATCGGCAACTTCTCAATCTTGTGCTTTGAAAGAATTTTCTGTGCCTCTGAAAGAGTTGTTCCGACAGGAGCAGTTATAAGATTTTCGCTTGTCATAGCGTCTTTAATTTTCTTTGCAAAATCTGTTTCAAATCTCAAGTCACGGTTTGTAATTATACCGATAAGCACGTTATTGTCATCACAAATCGGAACACCTGAAATTTTATATTTACCCATAAGCTCATCTGCGTCTTTTAGCGTATGGTTTTCAGAAAGACTGAACGGATTGGCTATAACGCCGTTCTCACTTCTCTTTACTTTATCAACTTCCGCAGCCTGCTGTTCAATCGTCATATTCTTATGAATTATTCCGATTCCGCCCTCTCGTGCGATTGCAATAGCCATTGACGACTCTGTAACAGTATCCATTGCCGAACTCATCAGCGGTATGTTAAGCGTTATGTTTTTAGTTAGTTTTGTTGTTAAGTCAACTTCGTTAGGTGTAAAATCAGATGCTTGCGGTACAAGTAATACATCATCAAATGTAAGACCTTCCTTAGAAAATTTTTCTTCCATTCTTATAACTCCTCTCATTAGTATTAATTTTATTAATTATAACAAATTTTGCGGTTTTTTTCAAGACCTTTTTTACGTCATTTTAAAGTTTATTATAATTGATTAATATAGTCTGTAAGGCATATTCGCATTGTGGCAATATCACTAATTTTGAAAACTTCGCCCTTTAATCTCGACGAACCCGCAAGTCCCTTGATATACCACGCAATATGCTTTCTCGCCTCTTTTATTCCGCGGCTTTCGCCCTTTTCTTCAACAAGCATTTCAATATGTTCCAATGCTTGCGTAAGTCTGTCCTGAGGAGTCGGTTTAAAGTTCACTTTGCCGTTTTTCAGATATTCGTTTACCTGTCTGAATATAAACGGATTTCCCTCGCAGCCTCTCCCTATCATAACCGCGTCACAGCCTGTCATATCAATCATTCTTTTCGCATCCTCGGCACATTTTATATCGCCGTTGCCGATTACCGGAATTGAAACCGATTCTTTTACTTTCTTTATTATATCCCAATCCGCCGTTCCGCTGTAAAATTCTGCTCGCGTCCTGCCGTGTATCGCAATCGCCGCTGCTCCGCCTTGTTCTATAATCTTTGCGACTTCAACTGCATTTATACTGTCATCATCCCAACCTTTGCGAATTTTTACCGTTACCGGCACAGGAGACGCGGAAGAAACTTTATGCACTATTTCGCCTATTTTTTCGGGTGTCTTAAGCAATGCGCTGCCGTCACCGTTGTTTACGATTTTCGGTGTGGGACAGCCCATATTTATATCTATTATATCAGGTTTTACCGCCATAACCTTTGGTATCACTTCCGCCATTATATCAGCGTCAGAGCCGAATATTTGTATCGCACAAGGACGTTCTTCGTCATCTATTCGCATTAAATCGGCGGTTTTTTTATCGTTATAGTACAGTCCTTTCGCACTCACCATTTCCGAATACACAAGTCCTGCACCGTATCTTCGGCATATTTTTCTGAAAGGTAAATCAGTTACTCCCGCCATCGGTGCAAGAAATACGTTGTTTTCTGTTTCAAAATTTCCTATTTTCATTGTTTCGCCTTTTATTTTTCCCTTTGTTTTTGATTATATCCAAAACAGACAAGCCTGTGTTGTGTTTTTGGCTTGCCTGCTGTTGTGTTGCCACCACTCCGTCACTTCGTGACATCTCTCCTCAAGGAGAGGCTTTTCGTACGGCTCCCATTGAGGGGAGCTGGCAACTCAGTTGACTGTGGGGTGGCTTTACCTTGCCTTTCGATTTGCCACCACTCCGTCACTTCGTGACACCTCTCCTCAAGGAGAGGCTTTTCGCATGGCTCCCATTGAGGGGAGCTGTCAATGCAGTTGACTGTGGGGTGGCTCTTATCTCTATTATCTGCTACTCGGGCGACCGATGATCGCCCCTACGAACGTTAAATTATCTTCTTTTTGAGTATTCCAATATTTTATGATTATTTGAGAAGAACTGCAAATTTGCGTCAAAATACAAATGTGAAACTTCGCCCTTATTCATTTCGCCGTTTTCGATTTTATTTGCGCAATCCCATGTTGTATCGACAATCATCCACCTGCCGTCAACGTAAACTTCATTCCATGCATGATTTTGTTCGTCGGTTGCAATACTTGTATCTGTCCACGCGGTATCATTACCGACACCAAGTGCGTATCCCGACACGACATTACACGGTATATCAATACTTCTGCACAGCGACGCCATAAGCGTTGCAAAACCAAGACACACTGCCTTACGGCTCTTTACTATATCCGTTGCGTAATACGGCGGTGCCTCGTCACTTGCAAGACTGTCAACGTCATAATACATATAAGAACATATCCAATCGTGCAACGCAAGCACTTTTTCATAATCTGTCGTTTTATCCGCCGTAAGCTGTTCGGCGATAGAGATTATACTGTCACTGTTTGATTGTATAGACGCGGTGTATTTAAGTGCCTCCTTAATTGATTTATCCTTTTCATACATCGCCTTATTATGTTCAAACACAGGTGACTGTTCGATAACCCAACCGCCGTTGCCGTCACGCACAAGTTTTACATAATTATACGCCCAGCTTTCAAACTGTCCGTAAGGCTTATCACCGGTATACACGTCAACACCGACAGATGCGCCGTCCGTTTTCGGAATTGATATTGTTTTATTGAAACTATTTTCGGAATTTGCCGTAATCGAAACCTGTTCAAGCGTTTCACCGTTTTCATCGATAAATGCCACAATCAAATTTGATTTACTTCTTGAACCGACAATTCCGAATATCTGTATTCTGTCATAATCCGCAATCATAGAAATATTTTCGTTCGGATAAAACGAAAGCATAGGACTGTTCTGTATATACGCATTGACCGCCACATCTGACGGATCAATAGGTAAATCCTCCTGTTTTATCATTGCCATAAGCTCGAACGGTGTAGGAATATAATCCGTCACCCTCGAAAGCCGTTCGGACAATGCCGAAACCGACTCCGTAACCTCCGGACAATTTTCTTTAAGATACGGAACATAACTTCCGAAATTCAAGAAAAAGTCTGTCTGCGAATTAATCACGGCTATTCCTATTGCTAATATCAAAAGTATGGCAAAAAATTTCTTTATCTTTTTCATATCATACCACCATACCAAAATCAAATTTTATATAAAAAATGCTGCGACCTAAGTATATTCTTAAGCCGCAGCATCTTCCTTATTGGAGGCGCCACCCAGATTTGAACTGGGGAATAAAGGTTTTGCAGACCTCTGCCTTACCACTTGGCTATGGCGCCGGATACAAATAACAAAAGACGCATATTTTTGCGTCTTTTGTCTTGTAGTAAATGGAGCGGAAGACGAGATTCGAACTCGCGACGTTCACCTTGGCAAGGTGACGCTCTACCACTGAGCCACTCCCGCATTTCTTGACTGCTTTGTTATTATAGCACGGGAAATACGGTTTGTCAACTGTTTTTTGAAACTTTTTTCGATAATTTTTTTGAAACTGTCTCAAACAGCATATAAATCAGCACGGTTAAGCCAAAATCGAACGATATGTTAAACAGAAAAAGCTGTTTTGAAATATCAGCCGCACCATTGCCGATATACGGCATAGGGAACTGAATAAGTCCCATAAGTATCACGAAAATAAACGGAACGGCATATCTGTTTTTCTTTTTCAACATCACAATACCAATCAGTAAAAATACCGCATAACTCGGTATTATAAAGAACAATGTTTTCGGCAAATGCTCACGGATATTTTCCCATAAATCAAAACGATATGAGGACGTATTCGGTGCATAGCCGTATTTTTTCTCAAATGTACCGAGGTTTATTTTGTTTGTAAAAGCATTTTGTGCGGTTGTTTCCATAACAGATACAAGACGCAGGGGATGAGTGATGTAGAATTTTATAAGTTTTCTGTTACTCATTTTTGAATGAAACTTTTCATTCATAATATCACTTCGCGGCGGATATTTGTATTCTGATTTATCAAGGTATGCGTGCTTACCGCTGTCGGCCGCCATATCTTCGTCAAGTCCCATATCGATTAAATCCTGTTTCGGATTGGGACTGTCTTTTAAAATACCGTAAAACACACTGTTATACTGTGTATCCAAATTAAGCTGACCGCCGTTTATAACGTATCCGCCGACTCCGTGCCAAAGTAAAACGATTGAACACACAATGCACAAATTTCGCTTGTTGCTTTTAAAACCGACATACAATACAGCGATAATAAGGAACGGTGTAAATACGGCACACTGCAATTTTGAACCGAGTAACAGGCAAGACGAAACAGTGAAAAATATTATTACGCTGTTTTTAGCATCGTGTACATTTTCAAACATATACAATCCGAAAAGCACGACAGTTGCAAACGATACAAGCATAACGCTTTGACCGTACAGACTGTTTAAAATCGTCAAATTAACTCCGTTAAAAAATACAACGATAAAAAACAACAGAAAAATATAATGCAAAAACTTATTTTCAATTTTAAATTTACGTTGTATAAAAAAGCATACCGTTGCGTACCACAAAAACATCATAACCGCCAAAATTCGCATATCAAACGCACCGAACGGCAGACATATAAGCCTTGCTGTTGCGGTAGGGAATATAAACGTTGTAGTCGGCACTAAAAACAGAAGTCTTGGCACATATAACAACAAGTCAACCGATGTAAATTTCATATTAAAAAATCTTACGGCATAATCGTAAAAAGAGTAGTCGGACGGGAAATCAAGTCCGCACGGACGCATAACTCTTTCAAAATCGCCTTGGTCGGCAACCGAATGGACAGGCGGTACAAATACCGCGTATACAAACACAACAATGACCGATATTATAAATATTATATCGTATGTGGAAAAAATCTTTTTCTTCAAGTAAAATCACTCCAAAATCAGTAATGTAAATTTATTATACAAAATAACGGAAGCATTTGCAATAAAAATTGTACGCGCAATCACAAAATCTTGTGCAATTAATGTTGATAAATCTTTTATTTTGTGATAGAATGAATATATATTGAGTTTAGTTTTAATATAAAGGAGTTAAATCATGGAAAACGTAAGAAGAATTTATGTTGAAAAGAAAAACGGATTTGACGTTGAGGCAAAGGGTGTATTTGCCGATCTTAAAGAAAACCTTTCTTTAAAAGGTCTTAAAGACGTCAGAATTATTAACAGATATGATGTTTCGGGCGTAAGCGATGAGGAATATCAAAAGGCGAGAAATCTTATTTTCTCAGAACCTCCTGTTGATAATGCTTATGATGAAGAAATTGAAATCAGTGAGGGCAAAGTGTTTGCGGTTGAATTTTTGCCGGGACAGTTTGACCAGAGAGCCGCGTCGGCTGAAGAATGTATTTCAATTCTTACGGAAAAGGAACGTCCGACTGTAAGAAGTGCAAAGGTATATGTTCTTATCGGAGATATTTCTGACGAAGAAACAGAGGCTGTTAAAAATTACGTTATAAACCCTGTTGAGGCAAGAGAGGCGAGTCTTGAAAAGCCGACTTCGCTTGTTATGAAAACAGTTGTTCCCGATGACGTTGCGACAGTTGACGGCTTTACCGAAATGGACGAGAGCAAAATGGAAGAGTTTCTTTCAAAGATGGGCTTTGCAATGGATATGGACGACCTTGCATTCTGTCAGAAGTATTTTAAGGATACGGAAAAGCGTAATCCTACAATTACAGAACTTCGTATGATTGATACATATTGGTCTGACCACTGCCGTCATACTACGTTTTCCACTAAGATAAATGATGTTAAGATAAATAACGGCAAATATGCCGATGTCATTAAGGCTGCATATGATGAATATAAGGCTGCAAAAGCTGATTTGTATGCACCTGACAGAGATACTTGCCTTATGAATATGGCAACAATCATAGTTAAGCAGCTTAAAAAGCAAGGTCTTTTAAAAGAAATTGATGAATCGGAAGAAATCAATGCTTGTTCAATCGTTGTTGATGTTGACGTAAACGGCAAGGACGAGCCATGGCTAATTATGTTTAAAAACGAAACTCATAACCACCCGACAGAAATCGAGCCTTTCGGCGGTGCGGCAACTTGTCTTGGCGGTGCTATTCGTGACCCGCTTTCAGGAAGAAGTTATGTATATCAAGCTATGCGTGTAACCGGTAGCGGTGATCCGAGAGTATCACTAAAGGATACACATGCCGGAAAGCTTATGCAGAGAAAGATTACAACAGGTGCGTCGGCAGGTTACAGCTCATACGGTAACCAAATCGGTCTTGCAACAGGACAGGTTCAGGAAATATATGATGAAGGCTACGTTGCAAAGAGAATGGAAATCGGTGCGGTTATAGGTGCGGCACCAAAGAAGAATGTTATTCGAGAAGTACCGTCAAAGGGCGATGTTATTATTCTTCTCGGCGGAAGAACAGGTCGTGACGGTATCGGCGGTGCAACAGGCTCGTCAAAGGCACATAATGAAGAAAGCGTTGTTACGTGCGGAAGTGAAGTGCAAAAGGGTAATCCTCCTGTTGAAAGAAAAATTCAAAGACTTTTCAGAGATGAAAAAGTTACCACACTTATAAAGAGATGTAACGACTTCGGTGCGGGCGGTGTATCGGTTGCTATCGGTGAGCTTGCGGACGGACTTGTTATTGACCTTGACAAAGTTCCTAAAAAGTATGAGGGACTTGACGGAACCGAACTTGCAATCAGCGAATCGCAGGAAAGAATGGCTGTTGTTGTAAGAGCGGAGGACTCAGATAAGTTTATAGAATATTCAAATAACGAAAATCTTGAGGCAACAAAGGTTGCATATGTCACAGACGAAAACAGACTTGTTATGAACTGGAGAGGTAAGACAATTTGTGATATTTCAAGAGATTTTCTTAACACAAACGGTGCAACAAAGAATACGGATATTGAAGTTGTTCTTCCTGATACTGAAAACAGTTTCTTTAAGCAAGAAGTTGTTACTGACGTAAAGGCAAAGTGGCTTGAAACACTTTCAGATCTAAATGTATGCTCACAAAAGGGACTATGTGAAAAGTTTGACTCAACAATCGGTGCAAACAGTGTACTTATGCCGTTCGGAGGTAAGTATCAGCTTACTCCGTCAGACGGTATGGCTGCAAAAGTTCCTGTACTTGGCGGCGAAACAAATACGGCAACCGTTATGACATTCGGCTATAATCCGAAACTTTCAAGCTGGAGCCAATATCACGGTTCAACATATGCAATCGTTGAATCTGTTTCAAAAGCGGTTGCGTTGGGTGCTGATTATAAGAAGATTTATCTTACATTCCAAGAGTACTTTGAAAGACTTGGAACCGATCCTAAGCGTTGGGGCAAGCCTTTTGCTTCATTGCTTGGCGCATATAAAACACAGCTTGCATTAGGTATTGCGGCAATCGGCGGTAAGGACTCAATGAGCGGTTCGTTCAACGACCTTGACGTACCTCCGACACTTACATCATTCGCTGTTGCACCTGTAAAGGCTGATAAGGTTATTTCACAGGAAATCAAGAAAGCAGGCTCAAAGCTTGTTATGTTCACAGTTAAACGTGACGAAAACGATTTACCTAAGTTTGACGAATTGAAGAAAATGTATGACACAGTTCATCAGCTTATTCTTGACGGCAAAGTATTGTCGGCAAGCGTTGTTAAGGGATTCGGTCTTGTTGAAACTGTTTCAAAAATGTCATTCGGTAATATGATCGGTGTTGAATTTGACAAGAACCTTACAAATGATATGCTATTCTATGCACCGCTTGGCTCAATCGTACTTGAAGTTGAAGAAGAAATTGACGGTGCCGTAACAGTCGGTACAACAGGCTCTGACGCATTTACAGTAGGCGGAGTAAATATTCCGCTTAGCGAGGCGGCTGAAGTATGGAAAAAACCGCTTGAAAAGGTATTCCCTACAAAAGCAGGTCACTTTACAAGTGAGCCTGAAACATTCAGCTATGATAAGAGAAATATAACTGTTGCAACAGAAAAATTTGCAAAACCGAGAGTATTTATTCCTGTATTCCCGGGTACAAACTGCGAATACGATACTGCAAGAGCATTTGAAAACGCAGGTGCTGTGGCAGATGTATTTGTTGTAAGAAATCTTACGGGTGACGACGTTGTTTACTCAATGAAAGAAATGCAAAAGAGAATAAACAATTCTCAAATCGTAATGATTCCGGGCGGTTTCTCAGGCGGTGACGAACCTGAGGGCAGCGGTAAATTTATCGCAACCGCATTCAGAAATCCGCTTGTAAAAGACGCGGTTATGAATATGCTTAAAAACCGTGACGGTCTAATGCTTGGTATCTGTAACGGTTTCCAGGCACTTATAAAGCTTGGTCTTGTACCTTACGGAGAAATTCGTGACCTTGACAGTAATTCGCCGACACTTACATTTAACACAATCGGCAGACACGTTTCTTGTATGGCAAGAACAAGAATTGCGTCAAACAAGTCACCATGGCTTGCAAATGTAAATACAGGCGATGTTCATACAATCGCACTTTCACACGGTGAAGGTAGATTTATCGCGTCGGAAGAACAGGTTAAGGAACTTGCGGCAAACGGACAGATTGCAACTCAATATGTAAACCTTGAAGATAAGGCAACATATGACATTGACTGGAATCCAAACGGTTCGGTATATGCTATTGAAGGTATAACAAGTCCTGACGGCAGAGTGCTTGGTAAAATGGGACACAGTGAACGTATCGGTAAGAACGTATCGTTTAACGTTCCGGGTAACAAAGACCAAAAGCTGTTTGAGGCAGGCGTTAAATATTTTAAATAATACAAAAAGGCTGTCGGCAAATGTCGGCAGCCTGTTTTATCACGAGGAGAAAGATGTTATATGAAACCGAAAATTGGTGTTGTGTTTCCAAAGATAACGGATAAAGATATAGCCGATTTGGAAATAGAAAAAATAAGAGTTTCAAAAAACAGAAGAAAAATAGGCATTTTGCTTGGCTCTGACACGTCCGCTTATCAGCAGGCGAAGGTCGAAAGTGAAGTAAAAAAGGCTTGTAATCTTACAGAAGTAATCGTTAGGGTTGATAACAGAATTAAACAGCAAGATAAAAATGTAATGATTTACGAAGTCGAACCCGGTCATGAGGGGACTATGCAGTCTGCATCATCAGGCCCGAAAATCAAAGGTAAAGCCAATGTTTCGGATATGCTTTACGGAAGACCAATTAATGATGATATTATATCAATTCATTCGATTAACGATAATTCGGGCAGAGTTGTGTTTTCGGGTAAGGTATTTTTTGTTGAGGACAGAGATATTAAATCTAAAAAAACTGGCAAGGAATTTCACCTTATAACAATGGATATTACCGATAACGAGGACTCAATATCGGCGAAAATGTTCGTTACAAAAACGGAAGATGACGAGCCGTTTAACAAGCTTTTTTCAAAATTGAAAAAGGGAGTCAAGGGCGGCGGTATATATATCGTTGCACGCGGTAAGGCACAGTTCGACCAATATGCAGGTGAAACGATTGTGATGATTAACGACATTGCGGAAATTGAAAAACCGCCTGTTCGTATGGATGAGGCATCGGAAAAACGTGTAGAACTTCACTTGCATACACAGATGTCGGCGATGGACGCGGTTTCCTCCGTAAACGACCTTATCAACAGAGCGATTTATTGGGGACATAAAGCGATTGCTGTTACCGACCACGGAGTTGTGCAGTCGTTCCCGGACGCAATGAAAGCGTCTAACTTTAATGAAAAAATTAAAATTCTTTACGGTGTTGAGGGATATTTGATTGATGACAGCAAGAAGATTGTCTATAATGCGGAAAATCAGAATATCGACTCACCGTTTGTTGTGTTCGATATAGAAACAACCGGACTTCACAACGACAAAAACAATATTACCGAAATCGGTGCGGTAAAGGTTGTAAACGGTCAGATTGTCGATAAGTGGTCTACGTTCGTTAATCCGTGTCAGCCGATACCCGAAAATATTGTGGAACTTACGGGTATTACGGACAGTATGGTGGCTGACGCACCGAAAATCGAAGAAATACTCGGTGAGTTTTTTGAGTTTTGTAAGGATTGCATACTTGTTGCACATAACGCGGCGTTCGATATAGGATTTATAAAAAAGGCGGCAGAACGTCATAATTTTGAATTTAATTTCTGCTACCTTGATACGCTTATGCTTGCAAGATGTATGTATCCCGAACTTCCGAATTTTAAACTTGATACGCTTACAAAACATCTTCACGTTATTCTTGAAAATCATCACCGTGCCGTGGACGACGCAAAGGCTACGGCTGATGTTTTCGTTAAGATGATAGAAAAACTTCGTGAAGAAGATAAGACGGAGCTTAAAACATTCAATGATATTTTTGATTTAAGAAGTGCGTCAAAGAAAAATAAAGCGTATCACATTATCATACTTGCAAAAAATCAAATCGGTTTAAGACATATTTATGAAATGATTTCGGAATCGCATTTGAAATATTTCTTCAGAACACCGAGAATACCAAGAAGTTTGCTTGAAGAAAAACGTGAGGGACTTATACTCGGTTCGGCTTGTGAGGCTGGCGAACTTTTCAGAGCGATGATAGACGGTGACAGTGACGAGGAATTAAAGGAAATAGTTGATTTTTACGACTATCTTGAAATTCAGCCGATAGGCAATAATGCGTATATGAAAACCGATCCGAAACACCCTATGGTAAATACGGACGAAGATTTGCAAAATTTAAACAGACGTATTGTTGCACTTGGCGAAAAGTATAATAAACCTGTTGTCGCAACGTGTGACGTGCATTTTATGGATATGGAGGGCGCGGATTACAGAAAAATCCTTATGAATTACAAAGGATTTTCGGACGCTGACAATCAAGCACCGTTGTATTTCAGAACAACGGAAGAAATGCTTAAAGAATTTGAGTATTTAGGCAAGGAAAAGGCGTATGAGGTTGTTGTAAAAAACACAAACCTTGTAGCCGATATGATAGAGGACGTCAGACCGATTCCTGCGAAAAAGTGTCCGCCTGTAATTGAGGGTGCGAAAGAGGGAATCATAAACGACTCGACAACGAGAGCAAAGGAAATATACGGCGATCCGCTTCCTGAAATTGTGCAGAAACGTCTTGATAAGGAACTTCATTCGATTACGACTTACGGTTTTTCGGTTATGTACAGAATTGCACAGGAGCTTGTACGTCATTCACTTGCAGACGGATATTTGGTTGGCTCACGTGGTTCTGTCGGCTCGTCGCTTGTTGCGTATTTGTCGGATATAACGGAGGTTAATTCACTTCAAGGTCACTATATTTGCCCGAATTGCAAAAACGTAGAGTTTATTGAGTCCGAAATCGGTTTGTCGGGGTGTGACTTGCCCGATAAGGTGTGTCCGAAGTGCGGAACGAAGTACAGAAAAGACGGCCACGATATTCCGTTTGAAACATTCCTTGGATTTAAGGGCGATAAAGAGCCTGATATAGACCTTAACTTTTCGGGCGTGTATCAGCCGGTAATCCATAAATACACCGAAACATTCTTCGGCAAGGGCAAGGTTTTCAAAGCCGGAACAATCGGTACTGTCGCGGAAAAAACCGCATTCGGTTATGTAAAGAAGTATTGCGAGGAGAGAAATCTTGTGATGCGTAATGCGGAGATGAAACGACTTGCAAAAGGCTGTGAGGGCGTAAAACGTACGTCGGGACAGCACCCCGGCGGAATTATCGTTGTACCGTTTGAAAATGATATACATGAATTTTGCCCTGTTCAGCACCCTGCGGACGATCCTAATTCGGATATTATTACGACTCACTTTGATTACCATAAAATTGACCAAAACCTTTTAAAACTTGATGAGCTTGGACACGATGATCCGACGGTTATAAGAATGCTTGAGGATATAACGGGACTGCACGCACAGGATATTCCGATAGGCGACCCCGAAACAATGAGTTTGTTTACGTCAAATAAAGCGTTGAAATTACTTCCGGGTAAGGATATAGGTACAAATTTGGGTACATACGGAATACCTGAGTTCGGTACAAAGTTTGTACGTCAAATGCTTGAAGATACAAAGCCGACAACATTCTCTGAGCTTGTAAGAATTTCGGGACTTTCGCACGGTACGGACGTGTGGCTCGGTAATGCACAGGAATTAATCAGAGAGGGCAAGTGTGACCTGTCACACTCAATATGTGCCCGTGACGATATTATGATTTATCTTATTTCGTGCGGTGTTGAAGAAGAACATTCGTTCAAGATAATGGAAATGGTGCGTAAAGGTAAAGGCCTGACGCCTGAATATGAACAGGAAATGCGTGATAATAATGTGCCTGATTGGTATATTGAATCGTGTAAAAAAATCAAGTATATGTTCCCTAAGGCACACGCTGCCGCTTACGTTATGTCGGCATTCAGAATTGCGTATTTTAAAGTACATTATCCAGAAGCGTTCTATATCGCATATTATACGGTGCGTGCGGACGATTTTGACGCGTCGGTAATGGCGAGGGGAGAAGAACGCGTTCGTGAAGAAATGCGTTCAATCAACGCAAAGAAAAAGGACGGAACGGTTACTCCGAAAGAAGAAAACCTTATACCGATACTTGAAATTTGTATTGAAATGTACGCAAGAGGAATTAATTTCGTGCCTGTCGATTTGTACGAATCCCACGCAACAGATTTCAGACAGGTTGAGGGAGGTATTCTTCCTCCGCTTTCCGCACTTCCCGGACTTAGCGAAAACGATGCGATAAGCATTACGGAAGAAAGAAAGAACGGCGAATTTAGAAACGTCGAAGATTTAAGAATTCGTACCGGTATAGGTAAAAATCCGCTTAATATCCTTGAAGAAAACGGCTGTTTCGATGATTTGCCCGATACCGACCAAGTGTCGTTGTTTGACTAATGATATAAGACCTTAGCAATATGTTAAGGTCTTTTTTGTTTAGAAAACAGTACAATTAACATATAATCTTAAAAATTTTGTCTTTTTATGATATTATAAAAGAAATATTTAACATTTAATAAACTTTTTGCAACTTTTTGAGGCGTTGAAAAGTATTAATAGCGAAAGGGAAAATAGGAGGGACATAAAATGAAAAAGATGATACCGATAATATTGTCATTGACGGTGGTAATGTCAGGGTGTACGACGTTAGCAGAGGAAAAAATAAAAGTTACGTTAGACGGTCAAGCAATGGATTTTGACGTTGCACCGATAATACAGAACGACCGCGTTCTTGTACCAATGCGTGCAATATTTGAAGGACTAAATTGCAGTGTTGATTATACCGATATTGACGGCAAGCAGATTATAACTGCGAAAAATGACGGCAACACAATCAGTTTGGAAATCGGCAGTAATGAAATGACGGTTAATGACGAAAAAGTGAGTCTGGACACAGTACCTGTAATCATAGACGACCGCACACTTGTACCGCTAAGAGCGGTATCGGAGGCACTTGACTGTAATGTGGATTGGAATGGGGACACTAAAACTGTTACAATAGCACCTCACAAGTACAATGAATACTACACGCAAAAACTTATGGAAAATCTGCCTAAGGACGAAAACTATGTTATATCTCCGTTTTCGCTTGAAATGGCAATGATGATGGCGTCGGAGGGTGCAGTAGGGGACACAAAACAAGAAATAACCAAAGCATTTAATTCACCGAACACAAGCTTATACAGTCAAATAATAACCGATAACAAAAATAAGGGTGTGGACATAGCAAATTCAATATGGTTTAACAAGGACAGCGGAAAAAATGCTTATTTTGCCGACGACTATCAAAAGAAAATACAAAGCGACTACCAAGGAACTGCTCAATCGGTTACGAACGATGACAGTATTGAAATGGTAAATGAATGGGTAGAAAAACAGACAAACGGCAAAATAACCAATATACTTTCTGAAGAAAACAGAGGTTATGTATGTGCACTTGCGAATGCGATTTATATGAAAGCAGATTGGGTAAATAAATTTGAAAAAGAGGGTACATATAAAGAAACTTTCACTGATATAAACGGTGATGAATCGGAAATTGATTTTATGCATCAAGCGGCAGATTTTCAATATTATGAGAACGGTGACACTAAAGCCGTAAAATTGCCATATGAAAACGGACTAAGTATGGTTGTTGTTTTAGGGGACACTAAAAATATTCTTAACGATATTCATAATGGGAAAATGACAAGCAAGTTGGTTGAGGTGACATTGCCGAAAATTAAAGCTGAATATTCGATAGACTACGTAAACATACTTAAAAATATGGGAATAGAAAAGGCTTTTGATTACCAAAATGCTGATTTCAGCTTAATGCTTAAAAATTATCCCGAACGCATGATAATTGAGGCTATTCTGCAAAAAGCAATGATAGATGTTGATGAAAAGGGAACAGAGGCGGCTGCCGCAACTGTGATTATCACTAAAATATCAGGTTATCGGTCGGAAGAACCAATAGAATTTAAAGCCGATAAACCGTTTACATATTACATATTGGACGATAGCGGAAATGTATATTTTGCGGGACGGTATGTAAAAGCAGAATAACAAAAAAAGCACCGAAAGGTGCTTTTTTTATGTTACTTTTCTATTTTAACAGTTTCTCTGACTTCTGTTTTCTTTGGCATAACAGAGTCGTACATTTCGTCTTTTTTCATATTTTCAAAAGCGACTGCAAGCATAAGTTTAATACGGTTAAGCTGATTAACTTCACTTGCACCCGGGTCATAGTCAACCGCAACGATATTGGCTTGCGGGTACTGTCTGCGAAGTTCCTTAATCATACCCTTACCTGTAACGTGGTTAGGCAAGCAAGCGAACGGCTGAACACAAGCGATATTCGGAACACCCGAATTTATAAGCTCAATCATTTCGCCTGTCAGGAACCAACCCTCACCTGTGCAGTGACCAAGCTGTAAAACGTGCTTTGCACCCTCGGCAATATCCGCGATATGTTTCGGTGAGCGCATACGGAACTTAGGATTGTTATTCATAACCTTTGCCATATGCTTTCTGAAACTTTCAATACCCCAAATTGCAAGATTGCAAAGTGCGGCGGTTGAACGCTTAGAGCCAAGATTATCACGCTTGAAGTTGTTGTTATACAAGCAATAAAGCATAAAGTCCGCAAGTCCCGGCATAACTGCCTCACCGCCCTCCGACTCAATAACATCAATAATATTGTTATTTGCGTCAGGGTGGAACTTAACAAGAATTTCACCGACCACGCCGACTTTTGGCTTTTTGACTGTTTCATCAATTTCGATTGCGTCAAAGTCTGCGATTATTTCATCAATAACCTTTTTAAGTTTAAGCTGTTTACGGTTATTATTAATAATATCGCTGTACAAACGCTTTTGCCACTTTTCGTGTACCGCATTTGTTTCGCCCTCGTTTACCTCGTAAGGACGGATACGAAGTGTAACGGCAAGCAATAAGTCACCCCAAGTACAAGCCTTTAAAAGACCGTCAACAAGTTTTGGAGTAATCTTAAATCCGGGATTGCCCTCAAGTCCCGACACGTTAAGCGAAATTACGGGAACATTCGGATAGCCTGCCTCTTTAAGCGCCTTACGAAGAAAGGCGATATAGTTAGTCGCACGACAGCCGCCGCCTGTTTGTGTAATCATAACGGAAGTGTTGTTCGGGTCGCATTTTCCGCTTGTAAACGCATTGACAAGCTGACCTGTTACCATAATTGACGGATAACAAGCGTCGTTATTAACGCTCTTTAAACCGGCCTCAACGTCCTCTGCCGTTGCGTGTTCAAGCACAAGTGCATTGTAACCGTTTGCACGCATAACCGCCTCGAAAAGTCCGAAGTGGGTAGGACTCATTTGAGGGAAGATTATAGTATGCTTTTTGCGTTCTTCCTCTGTAAACTTAACTCTGTTAATTGTGTAATCATCAATTTTATGCGGAATAAAGTCGTTATCGTCACGTTCCTTGACTGCCGCTTTAAGCGAACGAACTCTTATTCTTGCAGTACCGAGATTTGAAACCTCATCTATTTTCAATGTCGTATAAATCTTTTCGTGTGACTGCAAAATTTCCTGTACTTGGTCGGTCGTAACTGCGTCAAGACCGCAGCCGAACGAATTAAGCTGAATTAGCTCAAGACGCGGATTTTTGATAACCTGTGCCGCTGATTCGTAAAGTCTTGTATGGTATGCCCATTGGTCAACAACTCTGATATCACGTTCAAGATGACCGAGATGTGCAACGCTGTCCTCTGTAAGAACGGCAAAGCCGAGTGATGTAATCATATCCGGAATACCGTGATTGATTTCAGGGTCGATATGATACGGTCTGCCGGCAAGTACGATAGCACGTTCATCGTGTTCGTCAAGCCACTTTAAAACTTCTTCACCCTTATTTCTGATGTCTTGCTTGTAATGCTGAAGTTCGGCAAAAGCCTTTTCAGAAGCATTGTCAATTTCTGTTTTTGTAAAGCCGTAATCGTGCAACGCTTTCATCATTTGACGTTTAAACGACGGCTTGTCGGCAAGATTGATAAACGGATACAAGAAGTTAATATCGCTTTGACGTACAATGTCCATATTGTTGTAGATAACTTCCGGATAAGATGTTACCATAGGACAGTTGAAGTGATTGCCTGCGTCCGAATATTCTATCTGCTCATACGGAATACAAGGGTAAAAAATTGTTTTTATGCCCTTGTCGATAAGGTCTTGAATATGACCGTGTACAAGTTTTGCAGGGTAGCAAGCACTTTCACTCGGTATCGAGTCGATACCTTTTTCGTAAAGGTCGTGCGTACTTCTGCCGGAAATTCTTACGGAGAAACCAAGCTCAGTAAAGAATGTAAACCATAGCGGATAGTTTTCATATATATTAAGTACACGCGGTATACCGATAACACCGTTTGGTGCATTCTCTGCCTTTAACGGCTTGTATGCAAATGCACGTTTGTATTTATAATTATAAAGATTAGGCATTTGCTTTTTGGCTTTTTCAAGTCCGGCACCGCGTTCACAACGGTTACCCGATACAAACTGACTTCCGTCAGAAAATTTTGTTATTGTAAGCTGACAGTGGTTGTTACACTTTTGACAACGTGTAAGTGAAGTATCGAATGTGAATGAATCAAGTTCATCAACACGAAGAATATCACATTCACCGCCGTTCCAACGTTCTTTTGCGATAAGTGCCGAACCGAACGCACCCATAATGCCTGCAATATCCGGACGGACAACATTTTTGCCTGTCAAAAGTTCAAAACAACGAAGTATAGCATTGTTGTTGAAAGTACCGCCTTGAACAACGATATTAGTACCCATTTGTTCGGGGTCACGAAGTTTTATAACCTTGTAAAGTGCGTTTCTGACAACGGAATAGGAAAGACCTGCACTGATGTCACCGACAGTCGCACCCTCTTTTTGGGCTTGTTTAACACGCGAATTCATAAAAACCGTACAACGCGTACCAAGGTCAACGGGATTGTCTGCCACAAGCGCTTCTTGTGAGAATGATATTGTATCAAGTCCCAAACTTTCCGCAAATGTCTGAATGAATGAACCACAGCCCGATGAACAGGCCTCGTTAAGCATAATACTGTCGATTACGCCGTTTCTGATTTTCATACATTTCATATCCTGACCGCCGATGTCGATGATAAAATCAACACCCGGTGAAAAATAATTTGCGGCTTTGTAGTGGGCGATAGTTTCGATTTCGCCTTCTTCAATTCTGAAAGCAGTCTTTAACAAAAGTTCGCCGTAACCTGTTGTACAGGCATTTGCGATATAAGCCGATTTCGGCAATTTTGAATACAATTCACGAAGTATTTTTATACCGCAGGTAATAGGACTGCCTTCGTTTTTGCCGTAATAATCATAAAGAATATCGCCGTCCTCGTTAATAAGTGCGGCTTTGATAGTCGTTGAACCTACGTCAAGACCAAGAAATACAGGACCGTTTGCGGTTGAAATATCCTTACGTCTTGCAACGTCTTTGCCGTGTCTGTCGAAAAATTCCTTGCGTTCTTCCTCTGTTTCAAACAGCTTGCGCATACGCGTGATTTCTGCGTCAACCGATTTTGCATTTGCAAGCTGTGAAATAAGTGTGTCTATGTCGGAAGTCTTGTCTTCGTACATAAGTGCCGCACCGATTGCCACGAACAGCTGTGCGTTTTCGGGAGTTTTGAACGACTTCGCATTGTCCTTTAAAGTTTCCTCAAACTGACGTCTTAGCTGAGGTAAGAAGTGTAAAGGACCTCCAAGAAATACGATATTGCCCTTTATAGGTCTGCCTTGTGCAAGACCGCTGATTGTCTGAGTTACAACGGCTTGAAGAATTGACGCGGCAATATCTTCACGGGCCGCACCTTCGTTTAAAAGCGGCTGAACGTCCGATTTTGCGAAAACACCGCAACGGGCGGCGATAGGGTAAATAATAGTGTGCTTTTCGGCAAGTGCATTAAGACCGTCTGCATCTGTTTTTAAAAGTATAGACATTTGGTCAATAAAAGAACCTGTACCGCCGGCACATATTCCGTTCATTCTCTGGTCAATACCGTTAGTAAAGTAGATAATCTTAGCATCCTCACCACCAAGCTCGATTGCAACATCACACTGTGGAGCATAATCCTGAAGGGCAGTAGACACGGCTACTACCTCCTGTGTGAATGGTACTTCTAAATGTTTGGCAAGAGTAAGTCCGCCTGAACCTGTGATAACAGGATATACTTCAAACTCGCCAAGCTCAGCCACTGCCTTTTCAAGAAGTGACTGGAGTGTTTCCTGGATATTCGCAAAATGCCTTTCATAATCAGAAAATAAAATATTATTATTATCATCTAAAACAGCGATTTTTACAGTTGTTGATCCAATATCAATACCTAATTTGAATTTGTTCATAACCTAATACAGCTGTAGCTGTCCTCCTTAAAATAAATATACAAAAGTTACCCATTGCATAGTGACTTTGGCGAAAAAACGCAGAATATGTCATTTTCTATGCAACTTATGCATTATAGAGTAAAATGGAATAAATTTCAATATTAATAGGAAATAATAAAATAGCTTTAATTATTTATGGTGGATATTTTTATTAAAATTTAAGAACTTAAGAGTAAGTTTAATTGACATCATATTGTTTTGTTTATTATAATTTCTTGTATATGATTATGAATTATTAGTCTGTAACATGTGTAAGACTGAAAGGAACATTTTATGAACTGGTTTGCTAAATTTGAGAAAAAATTCTCTAAGTATGCGATTAAGAATCTTATGTTTTATATCATTGTCCTTTATGCAATAGGATTTGTGATGAATACATTTTTTAATGGATTATATGACGCATATTTTTCACTTGATTTTGCTATGATTTTCAAAGGACAGGTATGGAGACTCATCACATTCATATTACAACCGCCTTCTAACAGCATAATATTTGTGGTATTTGTGCTGTATTTCTACTATCTGATTGGTTCGGTACTTGAAAGAATATGGGGCTCGTTCAGATTTAATGTATACTTCTTCACAGGAGTTATCCTTAATATACTTGCATCACTTATTATCTATCTTATATGGGGATTAAGCTTTAAATTAAGTACGAATTATATTAATCTTGCGTTGTTCATGGCATTCGCTATGGAGCAGCCGGATATGGAGGTTTTATTATTCTTCATTATCCCAATCAAGATTAAATGGATGGCAATACTTGATGCTGTAATATTCGGAATTACTATAGTATTCGGATATCTTGTGCCTTTTCTTCCAAGAAATGTATGGTACAGCCTGTATGCAGCAGGTTTTCTTGCACCATCAGCAATTATGTGTTATGCCAATGCAACGGCGGCGCTTGTGTCAATGCTGAATTTCATAATATTCTTCTTCCTGTACAAGAAAGGCCCTGCAAAGAGCAGTACACAGAGAAACTTCGACAAAGCAATGAGAACAGCAAAGAAAGCACAGCAGAACGCCAGAAAAGACTATTGGCAGCAGAATAGTGGCAGCACTCAGGGCAATGGTGGCACACAATATGGCACATATGGTTCTGCGTCATCAGATAACAGAACACAGCAAAGTCAGGCACAACACGCAAAGCGCGGCGTGCCGAAGCACAGATGTGCAGTATGCGGAAGGACAGAACTTGACGACGAAAACCTCACATTCAGATTCTGCTCAAAATGCGCCGGCAACTACGAATACTGTTCCGACCACTTATATACCCACATCCATGTAACTGGTGATAAACAGTAACCAGCCGGGGTAGAAGTGTAAGCAAAGAGAAACAGGGATGGTGTCAGAATTGAATTTTCTGAGTTGTGTGGGAGTTAAAGTCAGTGATTGCGAAGCGCGGTTCAAAAAATCACGTTCAAGCGTAGCGCGTTGATTTTTTGAACAAAAAAGCGAAGCAAAAACTGGCTTTTACTGCCACTAAACGAAGAAATCTGAAATACTGACACCATCCCTGTTTCTCTTTGCGTATCCTTCTACCCCTAAAAAGCTTGTTAAATAAAAAACTTAGTTGATTTGACACGCAAATATGTTATTATATTGTAGGTATGTGTTTGAAAAGATTTTAATTATTTTGGAGGAAACAATGAAAAAGACTAAGATTATTTGCACAATGGGTCCTAATACTAACGACAGAAACCTTATTAAGGATCTTGCGTTAGCAGGAATGGATATTGCAAGATTTAATTTTTCTCATGGTGACCATGAGGAGCAGGCAGGAAGATTTGCCTTAATTAAGAGTGTAAGAGAAGAACTTAATATCCCTATTGCAACTCTTCTTGATACTAAGGGACCTGAGATCAGAACAGGTGCTGTTAAGGATGACAAGAAGGTTACACTTGTTGAGGGACAGAAATATACATTAACAACAAGACAGGTGCCAGCAGATGATAAGATTAATATGGTAACTTATGCAGGTCTTCCAGAAGATGTTACTACAGGTAATATTATTCTTATCGATGATGGTCTTATCGAGCTTAAGGTTGATAAGGTTGAAGGTACAGAGATTGAATGTACAGTAATTAATGGTGGTGATCTTGGTTCTAAGAAGGGTGTTAATGTTCCTAACGTAAGCATCAGACTTCCAGGCATCACAGAGAAAGATAAGGAAGATATCATCTTTGGTGTTGAGCAGGGATTTGATTTTATCGCAGCTTCATTTGTAAGAAATGCAGCATGTATCGAGGAAATTAAGCACCTTCTCTGGGAGCATGGTTCAGATATCCCAGTTATTGCTAAGATTGAGAATGCCGAAGGTATTGCTAATATAGATGATATCATCAGAGTTGCTGATGGTATCATGGTAGCACGTGGAGATATGGGTGTTGAGATTCCTGCTGAGGAAGTTCCACACGTTCAGAAGGAAATCATCAAGAAGTGTAATGCTAAGTATAAACCAGTTATCACAGCTACACAGATGCTTGATTCTATGATTAGAAATCCAAGACCTACAAGAGCTGAAGTTACTGATGTTGCTAATGCTATCTACGACGGAACAGATGTTGTTATGCTTAGTGGTGAGACTGCTAATGGAAAGTACCCATTAGAGGCTGTTAAGATGATGGTTAAGATTGCAGAAAGAACTGAGCAGGAGATTAAGGGACATTCAGTAGAATATTCTAATCTTCACAGCAAGAGAAGCATTTCAAGCGCTGTATGTAATGCTGCAGTTCAGACAGCAGATAACCTTGGAGCTAAGGCTATTATCTGTCCTACAATTTCAGGATTTACAGCAAGACTTACATCTAAGTTAAAGCCAGAAGCTGAGATTATCGGATGCTCTCCATACGATAACGTTCTTAGAAAGATGCAGATTTACTGGGGTGTAAGACCTCTTAAGACTGCTACAGAAGCTTCTACTGATAAGATTATTGAGCATGCATTAGTAGTTTCTGAACATGCTGGATTCGTAGAAGAAGGAGATACAGTAATTGTTTCTGCTGGTATCGCTACATCTTCTGATCCTTCATCTAAGAGAGGACTTACTAACACAATGAGAGTAGTTACAATCTAGTGTTAATTTGATACATTTGTTTCGGAATGAGGCTTGATTTTAATATTCTATTATGTTATAAGTAATACACAATTAATATTACAAAGCGTTGATGGAAACAAGTAGGTTATTACTGAACTTACAGAAAGCAGCCGGTTGATGAGAGGCGCAAGGGTAAGGGTAACTGAATACATTCCGGAGCGGCGAACTGAAAGCATATTTGTAAGTAGGGGCAGCCGGAGTAGCACACGTTATAGTGCATAAGTCCATGCTGGTGGACTTAATGAGGTGGCAGATGTGAGTCTGTCATGAATAAAGGTGGTAACACGTAAGTTCAGGCTTTCGTCCTTTTAAAGAAGGGCGGAAGCCTTTCGTTTTTTGCGCGAGTAGCGATGAGAATACAATCAAATGAGGCACAATCATGCTTGCATGAATTGTGACATATTTGGTTGTATTCGAGGAGCACCGCGACAACGACAGAACAAAGTTCTGGAGTATGAGCTGCGAGCGCAAGCAGCAATAAAAAAGAAAAGAGAGGAAACAAAAATGACACTTTATGACGAATTAGTTGCAAGAGGTCTTATTGCACAGGTAACAGATGAAGCACTTATCAAAGACCTTATTAACAATGGAAAGGCTACATTTTACATTGGATTTGATCCAACAGCAGACAGCCTTCATGTAGGACACTTTATGGCACTCTGCCTTATGAAGAGACTCCAGATGGCAGGAAATAAGCCAATCGCACTTATTGGCGGTGGAACAGCTATGATTGGTGATCCATCAGGACGTACAGATATGAGAAAAATGCTTACACCAGAGCAGATTCAGCACAATGTTGACTGCTTCAAGAAGCAGATGGCAAGATTCATTGATTTCTCAGATGACAAGGCATTACTTGTTAATAATGCTGACTGGCTTCTTAATCTTAACTATGTAGAACTTTTAAGAGAGGTTGGAGCATGCTTCTCAGTTAATAACATGTTAAGAGCTGAATGCTACAAGCAGAGAATGGAAAAGGGATTAAGCTTCCTTGAGTTTAACTACATGATTATGCAGTCATATGATTTCTATATGTTATACCAGAAATACGGCTGTAATTTACAGTTTGGCGGTAATGACCAGTGGAGCAACATGTTAGGTGGAACAGAGCTTATCAGAAGAAAGCTTGATAAGGATGCTTCAGCTATGACAATCACACTTCTTCTTAACTCAGAGGGTAAGAAGATGGGTAAGACAGCTTCAGGTGCTGTATGGCTTGATCCGGATAAGACAAGTCCTTACGATTTCTACCAGTACTGGAGAAATGTTGATGATGCAGATGTTCTTAAATGCATCCGTATGCTCACATTCCTTCCACTTGAAGAGATTGATAAGATGGATAGCTGGGAAGGTGCTCAGCTTAACAAGGCTAAGGAGATTCTTGCTTATGAGCTTACAAAGCTTGTTCATGGTGAGGAAGAAGCTAAGAAAGCAGAAGCTACAGCAAAGGCAATCTTTACTGGTGGGGATGCAGCTAACATGCCTACAGCAAAGCTTGAAGCAGACAGCTTTACAGATGATGAAATTGATGCAATTAATCTTGTGTTTGGAGCAGGACTTGCAACAACTAAGTCAGAGGCCAGAAGAACTATCCAGCAGGGTGGTGTTTCTGTAGATGGAGAAAAGGTAGCAGATATAGCAGCTAAGTTCCCTAAGAGTATGTTCGAAGGAGACGGAGTAGTTGTTAAGAAGGGTAAGAAATCTTTCGTTAAAGTATCTGTTAATTAATTGTTTCCCTGAAAAGGAAGGATTATGAAAAAAGATGAGATTACAAGGGTGAGGCTTTTAAGCCTCGCCGTTCTTATGGCTCTGAGTCTGTTTATTTTACTTGTTCTTGTAGGAAATAATGAATTCGGACATATTATTAGTAAAATGAATAATAATTCACTTAATATTTCTGAAAATCAGAATTCAGTATACAATCTGTATTACTATACGGGATTTAATGTTGTATATCAGTTATTTTTCTCTTTAACAGTACTCTTTACGGCAGTATCACTTACAGGAATTCTTTTAAGAATAGGCAACACGGGTATAATTGCTTCTGTTGCTGCTATATTTAATATGATGACTGGAATATTGCTATTAATGGCAAGAATATTGGAATCGTCATCATCAATGCATGCATGGATAGATTCTTTCTATATTGATGGTGTAGTAAAAGGACAGATTGAGACAGCACAGCTGATGGATAAAATACCTGTGTTGTATATATTGTTGGTGATTTTGGGAATACTTGAGCTGATGATGGTGAAAAGCTCCGGTATCAGACACATAAAAATGTTTTCTAAAAATAAACAGACTAACGCAGTGGTTTTTCTTATGCCTGCTCTTGTTATATATGTGTGGGAAGGCTTTATAAGAAGGAATATATTGTCAGAAATTATAAAAAATGGTGATTCCCAAAGAATGACAGTTAATGAATATCTTACCGGATATTATATTGGTAATAAAATATTCTTTAACTGGTCATGGATGATAATGCTTTTAATAGCAACCATTCTTTGTATAATTATACAATCAGGTATTATCAAGGGATTAAGCGGCAGGGCAGGAATGTTGGCAGGTATCGGTATTCCTGCACTTGTAACAATAATGCCATCTGTAATATATGCATTTAACCCGCCTGCACTGTTTGGATATATTACGCTGGATATATCGTTATGTGATATGACTGATAACGCATTTTACATGTATCTTGTAACTTTCTGCGTGTGCATGACGGCTGCATACATACTGATATATCTTGTGATAAGCGGGCTTCTGGATATGAGAAAGCTGGCAGGGATATTTGTTATAAATGTTGTTATAAGTGTTTTTCTTATGATTATTGTTTCGGGCAAATCTTCACTTGCAATCCAGTATATGCCGTGGATAGTGGCAGACTGCGCATCAGTTATACTGGCGTTTATATGTGTGGCTGTTAAGCCTGTTAATAAGAAAATGGGTGAGTTATGCGGTGCCTCCAAAAAAGTCTGACTTTTTTGGGCACCGCATGATTAAATTCTGATTCAGCCATTATTTTATAACTGTTTAATATCTTTAATGTCGGTGTCTGCAACCATTGAGTAGTTGGTGTAATACACAACGAATCCCGGTTTGGCACCGGCAGGCTTTTTAACTTCTTTCTTTAATACATAATCGACTTCAACTTTTTCCTGCTCACGGCCTTTAGAGTAATAGGCGGCAAGGCTTGCTGCTTCTTCAAATGTTCTGTCAGGAACTTCCTTTCCATCTGTTTTAAGAAGTACATGAGAGCCTGGCATCTGCTTGGCGTGAAACCACCAGTCATTGCCGTTGCCTGTCTTGAAGGTAAGTTCGTCATTCTGTATGTTATTCTTTCCAACGTATATGTCAAATCCATCGCTTGATACAAAATGCATCGGCTTGTTGGCTGTGATTTTGTGCTTTCCTTTAACAGTCCTTTTAATATATCCAGTTTCAATAAGCTCTTCCTTAATGTTAGCAAGATCAGCCTCTGTTACTGAAATCTCAATTGCATTGATAATAGATTCAAGGTAACTTATTTCTTCAGTAATCTCTTGAATAAGACGGATTCCGGCTTCATAGGTTCTTTTAAGCTTGTTATATCTTGCAAAATATTTGTTGGCATTCTCAATTGGTGTGAGAGTGTTATCAAGAGGAATCTTGATTGTAGTATTATCGTAATAATTAAGTGTTTCATATTCCTTAGAACCTGCAGGAATACTGTAAGCGTAGGTTGTAAGAAGTTCGCCGTAGATACGGTATTTGTCTTTTTTCTCAGTGTCCTTTATCTGTTTTTCCTGGATGTCAAGCTTCTTGTATGCTCTTTCAAGATGTGTTGTTACAATTCTTCTTATATCAACAGACTTCTGGTGAATTCGTGTTGCAATCTCTTTCTGTCTGTAATAATCGATAATCAGTCTGCTTATCGAATCATATTCTGTGTGGTTGTCATACATAGAAAGCTTCACAGCGGCAAATTCTGCAGGCACACCGTTGTCAGTTACCATATCGGGGTGGTAGATACCATTTCTTACATCAGACATAAGTGCGTCAAATACGTTGTATAATGCATCTTTCATAGGCTCATCAAGGCAGTTGGCAGGGTGTCCGCCATCAACTCCGGCACGGTATGCAAGCTCTTCTGCTATACATGTGCTTATTCCTGTATAGCTTGAAAGCAGCGCCTTGACAACAGGTACAGGCTTTGTAAATACTGTTTCATCAAAATGCTTTCTGTCAGCTTCAAGCGGATTAATCTTGTCAGAAGTATTAGGAATGAAATAAGGTCTTCCAGGTAAAACTTCCCTGACTGAGCTTGTCTGTGCTGATATATGCTTGATACTGTCTAATATAGTATTATTGTCGTCACATAATATTATATTGCTGTGCTTACCCATGAATTCTGCGATTATGTGCTTTCTGCACAGGTCACCGAGTTCGTTTAAATGTTCTGCCTCAATATCAATTACACGCTCAAATTTTGGCTGTGTTATTGATATTATTCTTCCATTGTTCAGATGTTTCCTGAGAAGCATGCAGAAATTAGGTGCAGTAGCAGGGGATGGCTTGTTATCGTCTGTAAGATATGCAAGAGGAAGCGATGCATTTGCAGATAAAACAAGTCTGTACTGACCAGATTGTGTCTTTATTGTAAGCATTATTTCATCGGCTTCAGGCTGTGCTATTTTGTAAAGTCTTCCGCCGTTAATTGTGTTGTTTAATTCATTAACAATACTGGATATTGTAATTCCATCGAATGCCATAATGTCTCCTTTAGTTAATAATATTCATTCTTATTGCATTATATTAACATACTTATTGCTGTAAGTCTTGTTATCTTTCACAAAAATTGGTATACTTTCCTAGGCATTATATGCGAATGGAAGGATAGAAACAATGATTAAAAGTATGACAGGCTTTGGCCGGAGTGAAATAGTTAAAGGTAACAGAAAGATTTCAGTTGAGATTAAGTCAGTTAATCACAGATATCTTGAGGCAGGTATCAAGATGCCTAAGAAGCTTAATGTGTTCGAGAGCAGAATGAGAGACTTGCTTAAGAAGTATGCAGCAAGAGGTAAGATTGATATATTTATTAATTATGAGGATGATTCAGAAAATCAGGTTAATCTTAAGTTTAACCAGAATATAGCTGATGAATATATGACTATATTTAATAATATGTCCGAAAAATACAATCTTAAAAATGATATGACAGTAGGAGGTCTTGCCAGATTTCCAGAGGTCATCACGATGGATGAGGTGCAGGAAGATGAAGAGGAGCTGTGGCTTTTTATAGAAGAAGCCATGAAGGCAGCCCTGGAGCAGTTTGTTAATACAAGAATCCTTGAAGGAGAGAATCTTAAGAAAGACCTTTTAGGAAAGTTAGACCACATGGAGGAGCTTGTTGCATTTGTTGAAAAGAGAAGTCCTGAGATTATGAAGGAATATCGCAGCAAGTTAGAGAGTAAGGTTAAAGAGCTTCTTGGTGATACTACTATAGATGAGAGCAGAATTGCAACAGAGGTTATTATATACGCAGATAAGATATGTGTTGACGAAGAAACTGTAAGATTAAGAAGCCATATCGAGCATGCAAGAAAATGTCTTAACGAGGACGGCGGCATTGGAAGAAAGATGGATTTCATTGCACAGGAGATGAACAGAGAGGCTAACACAACTCTATCTAAGGCTAATGACATTGAGATATCTAATGCAGCTATTGACTTAAAGACTGAGATTGAGAAGGTAAGAGAGCAGATTCAGAACATTGAGTAGGCTTTCAATATATTTTTAATGGGTTTTGATTAAATTTACTTGATTGTTTCGGGCTTGTTAGGTATAATAACTTGTGCACTTTATGTGCAGAATGAGGTAATTATATGAGCAAAGGACTATTATTAGTTATTTCAGGATTTTCTGGTGCAGGAAAAGGAACTGTTATGAAGCGACTTTTAGAGCTTCATGATGAGTATTCACTTTCTATATCAGCTACAACAAGAAAGCCAAGAGAAGGCGAAGCTGATGGAAGAGAATATTTCTTTAAGACTGTAGAAGAATTCGAGAAGATGATTGCTGAAGATGCTTTAATAGAGCATGCACAGTATGTTGGCAATTATTACGGAACACCTAAGGCATATGTTGAAGAACAGCTTGATAAGGGCAACAATGTTATTCTTGAGATTGAGATACAGGGTGCCATGAATATCAAGAGAATGTTCCCAGATGCAGTGCTTATGTTTATAACACCACCGTCAGCAGCAGAACTTGAAAAGAGACTCCGTGGCAGAGGAACAGAAGACGAGGCGACAATCAAAGCCCGTCTTTCAAGAGCAGCAGAGGAAGCAGAAGGTGTTGAGGATTATGATTACATAGTTATCAACGATGAAGTCGATTTATGTGTCGGCCGTATTCATGATATTGTGTTATCTGAAAAGATGAAAGCTAAGTATAATCTTGGACTGATTAATAATATTAAAGAAGAATTAAAGGTTTATTCGAAAGGAGAATAATATAATGATACATCCATCGTATACTGAATTAATGGCTGTAATTAACAGTGAGGTTGAAGAGGGCGAGCAGCCTTTAGTACAGAGCAGATATTCAATTGTTAAGGCAACTGCTAACAGAGCTAAGGAAATCATCGATGCAAGAAGCGTTGAGGAGAAGATTGCCAAGGCAAGAATTGAAGCAAGCAACAAGGAAAAAGAGAAAGAAAAGGACAAGGATAAGGTTGAGGAGAAGAGAATTTCTAAGGAAGATGAGAGAAAGCTTCAGGTTGGAACTCCTCTTGTAAGATGTTCAGAGAAAGACAAGCCATTATCAATCGCAGTTAAAGAATTCTACGAAGGTAAGGTTAAGATTCTTGGAAGTACAGACGAGAATACTTCATTATAATTAACAAAGACTGATGTTAAGGGCAACTGCTTGTATGGGCGGTTGCCCTTTTGTGCGAGTAGTGATGAGAATACAAGCGGGAATCACACAATCATGCTTGCATGTATTGTGTGATTATCGCTTGCATTCGAGGAGCACCGCGACAACGACAGAACGAAGTTCTGGAGTATGAGCTACGAGAAAAAATGAGGAGTTTGAAATTTTATGACGAATAGATATGATGAGAAAGAAAGACGGATTCACTGTGCATTTTCAGAAAAATGCGGTGGCTGTGATTATGCCGGGATGAAATATGACAATGAACTTGCAGTTAAGCAGAAGTACATTGAAGAACTTTTTGGCGAATATGTAAAAGTTGATGATATTGTAGGAATGTACAGACCGATACATTACCGCAATAAAGTTCATGCAGTTGTGGGACTTGATGATTCAAGGAATGTTATAGCAGGAACTTACGAGGAAAACAGCCACAGAATAGTTGACACTTCAGATTGTATGATTGAAGATTCGCAGTGTACAGACATTATTAAGGATATTAAAGGCCTTATAGCTTCATTTAAATATCAGCCATATGACGAGGATTCAGGAAAGGGGCTGATTCGCCACATTCTTTTAAGAAAAGGATTTTCTACAAAGGAGATTATGCTTGTTATTGTAACAGCAGGAGTTGCATTTCCATCAAAGAATAATTTTCTGAAGGTATTATGTGAGAAGCATCCTGAAATCACTACGATTGTGCAGAATATTAACGACAGACATACAAGCATGGTGCTTGGAAAGAGAAATATTGTTCTTAAGGGAAAAGGTTATATTGAGGATGTGTTGTGTGGCTGCAGGTTCAGAATAAGCCCGACATCATTCTATCAGATTAACCACCAGCAGACTGAAAAGCTGTATAAAAAGGCAATCCAGCTTGCTGATATATCAAAAAATGACACTGTAATTGATGCATACTGTGGCATTGGAACTATTGGAATAGCAGCATCCAGAAAAGCTGGCAAAGTTATAGGAGTTGAGCTTAATTCAGAAGCTGTGTCAGATGCCAGGGTAAATGCTTCAATTAACAATATAAAGAATGTCACATTTGTTAATGCTGACGCAGGAGATTTTCTTGTTGAATATGCGAAAAATGCAAAGGCAGATGTTGTCATCATGGATCCTCCAAGAAGCGGAAGCACACCGGAATTTCTTAATTCTCTTCTTAAGATTAAGCCAGACAGAATTGTGTACATTTCATGCGGACCTGATACACAGGCAAGGGATATAAAGGTGCTGGTTAAGGGTGGATATAAGGTTATGGCATGTCAGCCATTTGATTTGTTCCCGCATACGGAGCATGTGGAGACGGTTGTTCTTTTGTCCCAACAGAAGCCGGATGATACGATAGAGATCGACTTAGACCTGGACGAGCTGGATGCTACCAGTGTCGAGTTGAAAGCAACCTATCAGGAAATCAAAGATTATGTGCTGAAAGAATTTGGC
>ERZ831773.970-NODE-970-length-33660-cov-4.135188_pt1 | contig 33660 bp, 45 predicted proteins | sample MGYA00519696_ERZ831773 | MGnify/ENA primary metagenome ERZ831773 (study PRJEB31850, sample SAMEA3708720) | human gut metagenome | biome: human gut; feature: human-associated habitat; material: faeces | place: China | collected 2014 ...
GCTAAAGGCGTCGAAGCTTTCAGAACCGCACGCTCTACATAATCGTAGGGAATTCTATAACCAGCATTCCAGATACATGGAAGCAGCCGTTCTGCAACTTCAGCATATAACTTCTTTCCATTTGCATCCATAATCGTGAGTTTTCCATTGTTTTCTACTCCAAAAAGAATATCTGCAATATCTTTGACTCCGACCATTCCTAAAAAAGTGTGTCTTTTTCCATCTTTCCATTTTTCACTTCCTTAACCCATTTATTGAGTCTTTTCTTTATTTTCCTTTTATTCTCGCCTGTTATTTTGCGAATATATTTTCCATCTGCCGTCATATAGTGATGAAACCCAAGAAACCTAATGCCTTTCCTGAATGGTATAATTTGTGTCTTTCCATTCAATTCCAGTCCAAGGCTTTCCAATAGCTCTCGAATACAATCAAGACACCACTTTAAATATTCCTTGTTTTGATGAAACAAATAAAAATCATCCATATATCTTCCGTATTCAACAATTCCAAGCTCGCCAGTTATCATGCAATCCACCGGATGCACCATGAGTAGTGCGTACACCTGTCCGGCTTGATTTCCAAGTGGCAGTCCCGGATTCTCACTGCTGTCTATCAATACATGATTGAGCCATACCGCATAAGGATCCCGGAAGAAATAATCTACAATATCTTTCAAAATCCAATGGTCAATCTCATAAAAGAAATGTCTGATATCACATTTCAATATCCATCCATCAAGACCGTGTTTCTCGCAAAACGCTTCCATATGATCTTTAAGACCATTCAACGCATATAACGTTCCTTTTCCTACTTGCCCGGCAGAATTATATTTGACAAACACATTTTGCAATTTTGGATGCAGAATATTGTCACAGAAAACGTGCTGTACAACCTTATCCTTAAATGTGCAAGACTCAATCACTCTTTGTTTCGGTTCAAATATTTCAAACCGATTATACGGTGCTACCGTATATGTCTGATTTTCCAGTTGCTCTTTCAGAATGTTGATTCCGTCTAAAGCCATCGAAGAAAATTTTGCAGTGCTGCTATTAAATTTCTTGCCAGATTTAGCTTTCCGATAAGCCCTATACAGATTGTCGTAATCTGTAACAATATCCCTATCCATTGATACTCCTTTATATTTGCCTCTAAGAGGGAGGTCTGTTTCCTTTTTGTATCTTCTCTGATTTCGGCTTCATGCCTACTCTTACTGTCTGCAATACAGAATGGGCGAACACCGTTACTGTTGTTGTAGTTATTGTTGTTGATGTTACCGGACGGCGAAACAACCGCTTAACGGAAACAAACCTAAATGCATTTACCTCTGTCTATCTTTCGTTCTCCAAGCAATAGCCATGTGCTTAACATCAGACACCATCTTTGACCAATATCCCATGCTATCCGAATTGATTATGCGCAATTCATGAGACATTTCTATGTAAAACAACAATTCATCACAATAAGTAATTGCTTTTGTTTGCAGTTCCAGGCGATCTCTTTTGTAAGCTTTAATGTCTGTTCTATTTGCTTCAAAGAGCATTTCATAGATTTCCATTGACTTATTTTGCATTTTGTCAACAAGCGAAAATCTAAATTTCTTTGGATATCTGTTAGCGTTACTGGTTACTCTTAATGTATGAGCAGCCAACTCTTTTGCTTTCAGAATCACTTTCAGGTCATTTTCTGCCATTATTCATCATCTTCCTCAGATTCAAAGATCGAAGAGGAAAAGATACAAACCGGGCGAACACCGTAACCGAAGTAGTAGCGATTGTAGTTGAAGTCACCGGACGGCGAAACAACCGCAATCCATCTACTATCATCATTACAAGATGTACTGCATGGCGTAAGCGTCCACCACCATTTATCAGTGTTCGGCAGTAATTTTCTGTATTTCCGGTATTCATCTACTGTAATGAGTGATACATAGTCTTTGCACTTTCCATATTCCGTCTGACCGTCAAGCGAGAACAGATCACGCTCAAACCAAACCAAGGATCCTTTCCCAAGTTCATCTTCGATTCTCTTTCTCAGATCTGTATTGAGTTTGAGCCGAAGGTCACTGCTTTTCCAGTCGTTACAACTATCATCAAATTCTCGGTCTTTTCCGTAAAATTCATCAGCAATAACAAGATAACCTTCTTCAAGCTTGTCCAACACTTTCCATTTCATTCCTGCAACTTCAATGATTTCACCGGTTTTCGGCTTCTTGTATTTTCTTTTTAAGGCGCTATAGGCCTGATTCAATTCTTCCAGTTTTTCTCCAAATTCTTTCAATGTCATCATGTTTCTATTCCTCCATTACTTTGGATACAAAGATATTAGATTTTAAGATACAAAATGGGCGAACACCGTCACTGTCGTAGTAGAGATTGTAGTTGATGAGACCGGACGGCGAAACAACCGCTACTGAATTACCCCATCCTCTTTCTTCGGTACTCCATGCAGTACACGTCCAATACCAATCCGGAAGATCTTTATTAACCAATAAATCATTATATTTTCTTGCTTCATCGAACGTCAGTGGTCTTACTTTCGCATGAAGAACTAAATCTTTTCTCTGCATATCTACAGTTGCTAAACTTACCTGTCTGCTGCATAAATTATCTGAACCGAATTCCTCTTTAAATTCAGGGAAAATTTCTTCTTCAAAAAGATCTGACAGCTCTGACGTAAAATATTCGTTACTATCATCACCAAAACGAACATCTTTCCTATACAGTCCTTCTGTGGTAACTGCTGTTTTATCGCCTTCCTGTTCCAGAACAATAAATCTCCCGATTCCTGTATCGAACTTTCCACCAACCGGAATTTCGTCCAGCCGAACCTTATTTTTCCGTTCTCTTTCCTCTAACATTGCTACAAGCTCTCTTGCTTTTTCTAATTCTTTGCTCATTTTCTATTCCTTTCTGGCTTACTGCCATTCATCTGCTGCTAATTTGCTTGCCGGTTTCCAGCCTCCGGTGCATTGATTTTGTTCTGCTACCTGTTGATTTTTTGGAATTCTGCTTAATCTATCCCAAATAACACCGGAGTAATTATTTGCCATTGAATCATCAACAACTTTCTTCAAAGCTTCTATTCCGTACTCACGATATCCAGAAACAAACTGCGTGATCGTCTTTTTTAGTCCAATCTCTGTTCCATAGTGATTGCTTGACTTAGGCTTTCTTCCGTCTTTATACTCCATCCATTCTTTCAAACATTGATGCAAGTCCTCGTTTTCTAAAACATAGTCACTGTCCTGATGGATGTCGTTCTTCAAAACATATTCAAGATTAGATACATTGGAATTTTTTGAATAAGAATAGTCAGTTGTGTCGCCAGACACGGAATTATGCTTATCTATACTATTCTTTTCTTCTCTATTCTTATCTATTCTATACTGGGTATCCGACTGGTCTACCACTGGTATACCAAGTAGTAAATCGTCATCGGATTCCGTAGTATTTCTAAGGGAATATCTGCCATTCGGTTGCACCGTTAAATGAGCTTTTTCTTCCTGATAAATTGTTTCTGTGTATCTGTCTTTCCTCAAATAATTATTGATTCTCCAATGCTTGATTACACAAATCCCGTCTGGAAATTGAATAACAAATGATTTTGCAACAAGCAGATCGTAGTCATTCTGGTTCGCTCCGATGATCTTCATTACTTTCTTTGCATTATTTAGGAATCCGTCATCGTCTGCTCTCATAGAGAGATGAAAGTACAATGCCTGTGTGGATAACGGCATTTCTAAGAAAGCATCCGAGTCAATAATTTGTTTGGAAAACATTCTCTTCTCTGCCATCTAACTCACCTCCCGTTGAAGCAACTCCAACACTAAACGCCCCTGATCCCGATTATGGCAAAACACAAACTCAACGCCATATTTCTTCTGCATAGTCTTGCAAGCTTTCATGAGCGTTTCACCCCTGGTTGCTGCCGGATACCTCTGTGTGCGCCTATATATTGGTTTTCCGCTCTTGTAATGTCCAATCACATCACTTGTACGCTTCATCACAAAAAGTCTCGGATTTTTCCATTTATGAAGCTCGTCCAGTGATTGAATTGTCGGATTGTAAATGTCTTTTGTTCCAGTAATCAAACCACCGGCGTTCTGTACCAACACATACAACGTAATGCCGTTATTCTGCGCCAAGATACATTCATCCCGGAACCTTGCATGTTGTTTTCCACAAATGTCGCCTACAAGCTCCTGAATGTCTTTCTTTGTATCTACAGTCACATTGTATGTTCCAAGAAAATCCATCTTTTTCACTGGAATTCCCCTCTTTTCTTTTCTGGAAATCACATCAAGAACCTTATCATTTGCAACAATGTAATCGCCACACGGGAGCGGATAATTCATTATTTGAATTCCAATGCTTTTCCAATATTGTTCCTTTTCTGTATGTTTCCCAGCTTGTTGCGCTTTATCACTAATCAGTATCATTGGAATCACCTCTTCTGTTGTAATGCCGTTCATTAAGCACGTATTCTTCTGCTTTCTTCTGATCTACTAAAAGATTTTTGAGCCTGTCTATGAACTGCTTGTTCTGCTTATCTGCATAGAATTTAGCTACCTTTTCGACAAATTCAACTCTGTCTTTCATAGCTCTACGGTCATTTCTCTGTTTATGTACCCGCGTTGCTATTTTGCAGCGTTCATCGTAATTATGCGCGAACTCGATATCATGCAGAAAATCTTGATTCATTCTGTCGTATTTATAGACCTGTGTTACGCAGTCTTTATACTCTTTATCGCAATATTTTAAGAAATTCAGAAACTCGTCTATAATTTCAGACGGCTTTTTCTTCGCATCCAACCAGACCAGCCTCCCTTCCTTTTCTTGCTTTGTACTCCCGTTGCTTTTGCCTATAATGTTCAGGGTTCTTCGCCCGTTTTGCACGTATAGAAGCATTTACCCGATCACGATTTTCTTTCTTCCATTGATTAGATTTTTTAATACATTTACCTGAATTTTCATCATAATACTTCTTGTTTCTCTGTCTGATTTCTTCACGATGCTTTTCACGGTATCTTCTTTGATACTCTTTATTCCTTGCATCTTTGGCAGATATAGGGTTTACAAATTCTTCAATTTCATCACCTTCTAAATAATCTTCTATTTCCATGCCGCTATATCTACATTCCACATAAGGGCAGTTAAAACAATTAGGCACACAACACTTCGGTGGCTTTTTCTTTTTATTCGCCAAAACTGCCACCTCTTAGTTAAATGGTAACTGTGTGTCCACTCCGTCAGGAATATTAAGAAATCCATCAGAGCTTACCGGCGTGCTTCCGCTACCATTATTTTGACTAGCAGCTTTACTTTCGGCAAATTCCTGTTCTTCCACAACTACATCTGTCGTGTAAACTTTCTGACCGTCCTTGTTTGTATAGCTTCCAGTCTGGATTCTTCCGCAAACCACTACGCGCATTCCCTGACGGAAATAACGTTCTGTAAATTCAGCTGATCTTCCAAAGACAACACAAGAAATGAAATCCGCTGTTGGCTCTCCGTCTTTCTTAAATTTTCTGTTTACAGCAAGTGTATATCTTGCAACCGCTGTAGCATTGTCTCCCTGTGAATATCTCACCTGCGGATCTGCTGTCAATCTTCCCATTAAAACTGTTTTATTCATCTATGTAGTCCTCCTTATTTAAGTAATTTAACCATGTTCACGATACTTAAGATTAATGCGAGCAAGAATGTTGAAAACGGAATTAAAAATCTTTTATCCCCAGTGTCTTTATACATGTAAAAATCAAAAGTCGCTCCCATAGCATTGAAAATTATTAATAATGTTTTGTAAATCATTGTTCATCCTAAAACGGCATCAGCCTAAATTCTTTCTCAGCTCCTTTTTCTGCAACCCACACATCCACATCACAGTCAACTATCTCCTGTATTTTCTCTGTGAACCTCACTGGATTTCCATTGTAGGCACTTAAATGTATCAAGCCTATACTTCTTAGACTTACGCTGTTAATCTTCTGTATCAGCCGTTTACACGTTTTAAGTTCCATGTGACCGGTTAATACGTGATTGTATTTAGGACTACTATCTTCAATTCTGATATAATCCTCTGCATAATTACATTCGATCAAGCCGTAGTTGATATGCATTTTTGAGAAATCATACGGGCAATACTCAGCATCTGTGATGAAGAGAATCCGCCCATCCGGTGTATCAATCAGCCATCCGTCACATTCTGTTTCCCCATGAGGTACACGAAATGGAATTACGGAAAACGTACCTAACTGTTGCCGTTTCATCCTCTGTAAGCCTAAGGTTTTCTCTCCCATTACCGTTTCAACATCTGTTTCGACTTCATCTGATGTGTACACCATGATTCCGTACTGTATATATTGTTTAATATATCCAGCGTGATCACCATGGATATGGGACAGTATGCAACCATTCACCATGGAAGTCTGATAATCAATAGCTTTCAGCATTTCCTTAGCCGGAACTCCGCATTCCAGGAGAAGAATATCTTCCCCTGAAATCAGAGCATAACCGTTACCGGAGCTTCCAGAACCAATCGTTTTAACTATCATCTCTCACAATCTCCACTTTATATCCAAGCTCTTTGCAGATTTCAGAAACGGTCATTTTTCGTACTTCTTCACGATCCCCCATACGGTTGCGTTCATCTGAAAGCATGTAGTTAAAACTTCCTAATGCTGGCTTGAAAACTTTCACAATATCAAGGTCAGAATCATACGGCCATGTCATATTACTTTCATGTGGATGTCTTCCATCAAGCGCCATATAGCAGTTCGTTCCAATACCGCATAATTTTCCATCCAGATTGATAACCAAGTATTTTTTACCAAGTCTTGTTTCAACAACCATTCCTGTTTGTAAATCTTTTAATTCCATGTCTTTACTCCTTTGCAAACTCTGGTGTTTCCACTTCAACAGCTTCGGATTCAGCCACTACAGTTTCATCTTCAATTACAAATTCCTGTGAATTTTCGTTTTCAGCAATTTCTTCCTGTGATGCTTTGTACGTTTCGTCCAACTGTAAAAGCGAACTGGATGCCATGCTATTAAGATTCTTTGGAAATTTCTTGATTGCATTGTTACGCATTTTACGAACAATCATAGCTTCTGGCGTATCAAGCCAAGCTGCGCTCACATATGGCGTTACTGCATATTCACATTTCAGCATATCATCTACCGTTTCACACGCTCTGAACGCTGAAATAATTTCTTCTTTCTTAGCTTTAATCTCTGCTTTCTGTTTGTCTGTAGCCTTATAGCGATTCTCACAGATTCCAAAAGTCTCATTCATAAGATTGTTTCTGATATGAGCAATCAAATTTGTTTTTACCGGTTCTCTTTCGGCAATCAGATAATCAATAGTTCCGTCTTTCAGTTTTACTGGATAAACAACTCTTACTGTTTTGTCTGACAATCCTTTAGGAGTCCACTCCGCAGGTTCAATCTCAATACCTCTTCTACGAGGATATGTGAAATCATCACCATCTTTTACAAGCCATACTGGATATACAGTGTCTACATTGTTTCCGAACTGCCTTAAAAGCGCATCGTTTCCGTCACCCTCGACACCCATTTCAACCATCTTCACCCACTGACCGTTAATCTGTTTACTTCTGAGCTGGAAGAAAACCTCTCTCGGCATCGCATTGGCATTAAGTTTAAGGCTTGCACACTGAGCAACAACCTCTCTCAGATTGGAAGTATTAAGGTTATTCATATCTGCTTTGTCTGTATTCTGAACTAACTGGAATATAGCTCCCATAGCGCTCATAGCGCACTGTTTGGAATATTCATCATACTGAACGCCATTCTGCTCAAAATCCCTTGAAACGAGTCCAGTGATTGTATTTGTCCACTGGCTCAATCCAGTGGTAAATTCTTGTTTTTTAGCAACTTCATTTTTTTCTGCCATTTAGTTTCCCTCCGCATCTGACTTTCCATCACCATCAAGTAACACATCCAGAAGCATTCCAAGGAAATCCGGCATTGGTTCTTCATCCTGCTCTTTATGAGAATCACTATCCTCACTCTCTTTTTCGTCACCCAACTTTTCTTTTAACTTTTTGAGTCCATCTGCAACACCTTTTATTGAATCAATGATTTCTTCCTTTTCTGTCATTGCAGACCGGCGAACAACCTTATCAATCCACTTGTCCGCATCTTCTTTCGACATTCTTTCTTCGAGCGATTTACGCACACATCTAAGGACCTCTGTTGTTTCAAAGAGTATTGTAGGGACATTTCCTTTAATCTCCCCAACTCCGTTTTCAAATTTAATCATTCTATTTATCCTCACTTTCTACTTTCAATTCTTTATCATCAGTTACCGTCAAATAAATCATCTGCGCATCCATTTCCGGTACATTGAAGTCATTAACACTTTCTGCATTGTCCACGAATATCGGACAGCTAACTCCGTACAGATTTGATAATGAATGGATAATGTCTAACCCGGCTACAATTCTGTGACCATTGTTAAGACTGGACAGTGGAACTCCATTTACTGTACATTCGCACGTTTCCTTGATTCCGCCATTGATCTGCTCTGCAAACAGCTTGAATGATACAATTTTGAACATTCCATTGATCTTATCAGAAATCATGTTCATCTTTGTGCGAATGAAATCTTCCACAAGGTCAATCATTTGTTCCTGATCTGCAATTTTCTGTCCGACTTCTTTCTGTTTAGCTTCCAGTTCAGCAATACGAGCTTTAACTTTTGTGTTATCTGCTGCCATAATCTTTCCAGTAATTTCGGCAATTTCATTTTTCAAAACCGCTTTCTTCGTTTCAAGTTCTGCTTTTCCAGATGTATCAGCACTCATAACTTCGATCTCTTTTTCAAGTACCGAGATTTTCTCGATAGTTGCCAGGTATTCAGCATTTTCAGAAACATCAGCCGTAATTGGATACTTGTTCAGCTCTTCTTCGGTTTTTTTGTGTTCTTCCTGTGCTTTTACAAGGCTTACACTATGCTCTGCCATCTGGTTACGAAGTTCCTCTTCTTTTGCCTTTAATTCATCCCTAAGAGCAGCTGACTGCTTTCCGTCTGCTTCAATCCGAGCCAGATTTTCAGCACGCTTTTTTTCAAAAGCTTCTTTATCTTTTGCGTATTTCGTTTCATATGTAGTTTTACGGACCTCATAATCAGCAATCTTTTTCTGTTTAATTTCTTCCGGCAACGCCTGTCCGCAAGTAGGGCAAATAAGAGCATCTTCTGTCAGAGGTTCAAGCGGTGTAAATGCCGGATAAGCTTTTATCTTTTCGGCTTTCCATTCAGCAGACAACCGCTCTGTTCTTGTTTTCTGTGCTTCGTATCTGCTATGTGTCGCATTGATTTCATCTGAAAGCATTGCAATTCTATGATTTACGTCTGCAAGGTTCTTTTCAGTAGCAGCTACTTTCTCTCTTGCTACTCTGGAATTTTCCATAAGCTTCTGATTCTCTGCGTTCTGAACCTCTGACAGATGCAGTTTAAGGTTCATAATTTCTTCACGCTTGGAGTTAATCTCTTCCAATTTGTTGTTACCACCAGAGATTTCATCTTCTACTTTCTGCAGAGCCACTTCCTTGGCTGCTTTTTCAACTTCTAACGCTCCAACATCAGCAATCACAAGTTGTTTGGAGATTTCATCAATACGCGCCGGAATCTCAACCATATCCTTATTCAATGCCGTTTTCGCTTTGGTGTATTTCTTCAAAATATCTTCCGTGCTGGCAATTCTCAGCTCCGGAATCAGTTTTGTGTATCTCTCACCGAATGTTTCAGCGATTTCCGCATCAGAGAACGTTCCAACAAACTTCATCAGAATCTCACGCTGTTTTTTCCATGGTAATGCATTGAACGCCGCCGGATTGGTAATCAGTGTGAAAATATCTTCATCAATGATACCGGCAATAAAATCTTTGAAATCTTTCTGACTTTTTGGATATCCGTTGATTCCAAACTCATTGATATTGCCCTGTAATTCTGTAGTGCCGGTCCCACGTTTCTTTACCCATTTCTGCTTCTGGACTTTCTTTAACTCATATTCATTACCATCTACAGAAATCTTCGATTCTACGGAAATCTCAATGTTATCTACCATCTTCCCGTCTGCGTCCAACGGCCGGATATCAAAATCAGAACTTCCAAGGCTATCTTTTCCAAACAACAGCCATGTAAATGCATCAAATATGGTTGTCTTTCCAGTGGCATTCGCACCGGAGATTCTGGTTTTATCTCCAAAATCAATCGTCTTGTCCTTGCATCCCTTAAAATTCTGGATACGCATGGACAGCAACTTAATCTTCTTCACCGATAATCACCATCTCTTTCTTATCAATACTTTTTGTATCTGAACTGCTTTTATGGATAATGTGCAGATAATCCGCATCTTCCAACAGATTCATCCATTCTGCCGGATCAAGTCCGACCGCCACCAATAATTTTTTATTGGCTAAGTTTAATTTCTTCGGTTGCTTCATAGTCTCTCCTTGTGTTACTATGTAAGTGGTTTTATGTATTTGCGTCCTTTGAAGTTGCCGCTTCGGGACGCTTTTTAATTGTCTTTACACCTTTATCATCCAGGCAATCTGCAAAATTCTTCAGATATGCGATCATCTTATCAAGCTCTGATACTCTCATAGCTAAACCTCCTATCCAAAAAGCAATTTGTGAATGCACATCCCGGCAATAATCAGCACAGAGCCGCCAGCTCCAACGATTGAACCGAGTATTTCGTCCAATTCCTGTGACATTTTTTTACTCTTTCTCATGGCAACTCCTAACTGGCTATGGCTTCTTTTACCGGAATCGGTGCAACCATAAGGGAAATATCCAACTTTTCTTTTTTAATGGCTTCATTCAGTTCATCCACTGAATTGATTCCAATTGCTTTCAGCTCGTATTCAAGCTTTTTCAGTTTTTCTTCCATATAAATTACACCTCCTATACCGCCAGACACATCTGAGCATTTTCAGCGTCAATCTCCTCTTTTAGATACATCGGTAGAGCATAGTCTTCGATAATCTTCACAGCCAAATCACACTGGCTCCGTTTGATTGCTTTATAAGTATTTACGCCGAATTCCCTCCGAAGCTGTGCATCCACGTCACTGTAAACCTTATGCATCAAGCTCTTGTTCTTGTAAGCCGGTGCGCTCTTACCACCCATCAGTGGAACTACTTTCTGATTCTTGGCTCTTGTGATTCTCTGACATTCCAGTGCAAGCAGTGGCATATCGGCTTTGAACTCCTGTAAATCCTTGTCGACCTTATCAATTTTTTCTGTCAGCTCAACATTTCCCTGAGCAAGCAACTGAATCTTCTGGTCGGTTGTCATTGGCTTCTGATAAGCACCAGTCTTTCTGATTGCCGGAAGCACTTCTGATGTAACCCAGTGTTTGAATCTCTTAGCGGATTCCAGCTTGCTTCCGAAAATTAAAGCGTATAAGCCGGATTCGTTGATGATGGTCATGTTTTGTTTTCCACCAGGTGTCATCAATTCAGTGACCCCTTTGTCTTCTTCCGACACATGATTAGCAACTGCATTGTTGAGTGACTTTCCATCTCCATACCCCAATGCTTTCGCCACATCTTTCCCAACAAACCAAGGATCGTTCTCAATAGTTACTGTTCGGATATCACCGAACTCTTCTGAATTAAAAATTTGTAATTCGTTCATTCTTCTCCTTTCCCCGCATTGTTTTCACCGGCAATTAGTTCATCCACCGTACACCCTAAAACATCAGCTACTTTTTTCAGATTCTTCACTGTAGGGCTTACGCTTCTTCCCCACTTGCAAATACTGCCGGTTGATACATTTGCTTTTTCTTCCAACTTATTGATTGATATGTCGCACTTCTTTGCAAACTTGCAAATGTTCTCGTAAATCAACTTCTCACCTCCTACATTATTTTTATATAAGTTCTGAAAATATCGCCAAATTCTATTGACTATCTTCTGAAAATATCCTATAATTTGAATCACCACAAACAAATAAATAGAACATTGGCATTCTGATTTATTTTGCGATTTTTTCAGAACTTGTAATTTTATTATACGCGATATTTTCAGAATGTCAAGTGATTTTTTGCGATTTTTTCAGAAAGGAACAAAATTATGAAAGAACGTATTAAAAGCTTATGTAAATCACATGGCATATCAATGAATAAGCTTGAAGATACTCTTGGTTTTGGCAAGGGATATATAAGCAAATTAGGAAACAGTACGCCTAATACAGCTAAAATAAAAAAGATAGCTGATTATTTTAATGTGTCTGTAGAATACTTAATTACCGGCAAAGAACCAAAGGAAGAATCATCCGATCAAGGCTACTATATTGATGAAGAAACCGCCAAAACAGCACAGGAAATCTACAACAATGACAAGATTCTCTTTGATGTATACAACACCGTTGATAAAGAAAGATTAGTTGATTTTGCGAAGAAACTTGCTGAATTGCGAAAATTAGAGGAAGGTGAGGAATGATTGTACTACAAAGGATATTATATAAACGTGGTAATGCTAGATAAATCATATGGCATTCCAGGATGCGTCAAACACAACGCTGATGATTCTTATACAATATTCATAGATGCATCATTAAACTACGAAAAACAGCATGAAGTGTTCTTGCATGAAATGAGACATATTATCGGAAATGATTTTGAAGAGGACGACGTTCAGAATATCGAAATGAAAAATCATATGTATGATTATTTTCTGGAAATATCTGCGGAATTGCTTCCTAACCTTAAAAATATAAAAACAATGAGAGCTATATAAAATAATAAGGAAAAATGATCACTACAATTATTGTAATGCTTTTAGCATCCGCTCTGTTTCCGTTAGTTTTAATAATTCTAATAATTTATACGATCTTTAATTTTATATCAGATGTTTCACGCTCCAATAAAGAGAAAAAGAAATGGGAAGAACAACTGGAGCGAAGAAGAATAGAAAACGAGCAAATTAAAATTTCCAAACAGAAAGAACTCGCCGAAAGAAGAAAATGGGAAGAAATTGAGCGGAATGCTTTAAAACGAAACACAGAATTACGCGAACAAGACGAAAAAGATAATTACGAACAATACAACGAATTAACTAAATGGTGATATAACCGCCTAGTGCGATTATATAAATTACTTTTAGAGGAGGGATAATTATGAATTGTCCGAGATGCAATGCACCGAATCCAGACGGACAAAGGTTTTGCGGTTGGTGTGGCGCGCCGTTACCACCTCCGCAACAAGATCCGAATTATGGTTATCGGGAACCAGAGCCGAATCCAAATTCAAATTATAATTACAGCTATTGCCATCAACAACAAAATCAGAATTTTTCACAACAAAATGGTTACTATCAACCGCCGCAAAAACCAAAAGCGTTTGAGCGCACATGGTTTATAGTTATTATGTGCATATGTATTCCTCCTGTAGGTATTCTCTTACTGTGGATATCAAAGCGCCCAAGAAATATAGTAGTCAGAGTTATCTTAACTATCTTTCTTGTGTTCTATTTTATGATAGGTTTTGGTGGGTTATCCTCTGATAACTCAGACAAGGATTCAAGCAAAAGTACAAAACAAGAAACTGTCTCACAAGAAAAATCATATGACAAGTCCAATAATGAATCTAAAAAGGAAGATTCATCAGAATCAACTGAAGAACCTCAGCTTTCCAGAGATGATTATATAGCACAATGTCAAGAGGTTGATTATAATGATATAATGCGCAATCCGGATCAGTATGTGGGACAAAAATACAAAATAACGGTTCAAATTTTTAGCGCATCAGAAAAATGGTCTGCCGGCACTTACTACAAAGCATACACAGATGATGGTAGTGGTTCATACTTTGACAAAATGGTATGGATTTTCGATAAGCGCGATGAGAATTCAGAAGGATATTCCAAAATACTTGAAGGCGATACAGTCACTTTCTATGGAGAATTCAATGGGTTGCAGGAAACAAAAAATGCATTGAATGGTGAAAAAGGCGAAGACTTTGCTCTTGATGCATACTACGCGGATATCATAGAAGAAGCACAATAAAATAAAAAGCCCCGGTGCTATCAACACCGGAGCCAATAGACACTATCTGGAAGATAATGCCAATTCTCGCAAAATTAGTATATCATCTTCCAGGCAGCCATGCAAGCGGAACGAATGTTCTCCGCTGGCTGTTATTTTTATACTCATTTTTACAAGGAGGACGATATTTTATGTCAGAAAAAGAGAAAATCGTAGCATTGTATGTCCGGGTATCAACCGGCTATCAGGTGGATAAGGACTCTCTTCCTTTTCAAAAAAAGGAATTAAAAAACTACTGCGGGCACGTGCTACACATCAATAAGAACCGGATTGAAGTATTTGAGGATGCCGGAAAGTCAGGAAAGAATACCAAACGTCCAGCATTTGAACGAATGATGGAAAAAGTAAAGTCAGGGCAAGTATCTCATGTGATCGTGTATAAAATTGACCGTATTTCACGAAACCTTGTGGACTTCTCTCTCATGTACGATGATTTCAAGTACAACAACGTAACCTTTATCTCGCTGAACGAGCAATTTGATACCTCTAGCGCAATTGGCGAAGCTATCCTTAAGATTATCCTAGTGTTTGCAGAATTGGAGCGAAAGTTGACATCAGAGCGTGTTACAGACGTTATGATCGGGCGAGCACAGAACGGGCAATGGAACGGCGCACGTGTACCGTATGGCTGGGATTGGGACGAAGAAAAGCAGATGCCAGTGCATTCAAAGAAAGAAGCTCAATACGGGATAGATATGTACCACAGATATTTAGAGGGATATAGCACTCTCCGGATTGCGAGATACAATAATGAACACAACATTCCAACAAAAAGAGGTGGCGAATGGTCTTCTAAAACAGTAGGAGATTTTTTACGGAATCCGATAAATAAAGGGGACTATAGATACAATTATCGGAATAGCGCAAGAGGGAAGAAAAAAGCAAAGGAAGAAGTTGTCTATATAAAAAATGTGTTTCCACCACTGATTGATCCCCCAATATTCGATGAAGTAAACAGGCGACTAGATGAAAATTATAAAAAGCAGAATACAAACTATATGTTTCCAATCAGAAAACAGTGCAATATTTTTTCTGGACTTATTATTTGTGGAAAATGCGGAGCGCATTATCAAGTATGCAGAAAAGATGAACGTAGGCTGGATGGTTTTCGCCCATCTAATTATGTTTGCACCAGAAAGCGTCAAAAGGCAATATGTGACAGTTTAAATGTGAGCGAAGTTAAAATAGGTCCATTTATGATAAATTATATAGCAGCTATGGTAGACATATCCCAAAAGCGGAAAAAGCTCAAAGACAAAAAAGAATTAGAGCAGCTTATCCTCTCTCATATGCAGTTTACGGATTTAGCCGGAATAGCAGATAATAGTTTGCAAGAAACAATGGATTTATTATATGGACGGTCAACCAACATATGGTCACCATCTCCTATTGCAAAAGAAAGTCAAGATAATGAGAACAAAAAGAGTAAATTGAAAGAAAATCTCCAAAAAACAGATCGTGCTTTGGAGCGATTGAAAAAGGCATACCTCTTCGATGATGATGGAATGGATGAAAAAGAATTTCTTGAAATGAAATCCAAACTAGAAATAGATAGGGTAAAAATTGAAAATGAAATTAAAGATATCGACAATGATGCAATAGCGAATAATGTAAACCAGATTGACTTCATTAAAACTGCTTCGCAGTTTTTGATTATCCACAAAATCAATAGTGGTGAGTTTATAGACTATAGAAGTCTTGCAATATTAGATGAAGAATCCATGAAAGCATTTATGAATTCCGTGATCGATCATATTGTGGTACTAAACAGGCAGATTACCGAAATAGTGTTTAAAAATGGCTTATCGCACAAATTATTATACAGATAAAAAGTCCCCGGAATGGTTGATTTTCCGGGGTTTCTTTATGAAATAATATCAATTTACAAAACATCTACTACCGCGTTCATCTGACAACCGAAAGTCGTCACGCAAAAAGTCAGATCTCTTCCGATCTCCTGTGCTTTTTCGCTTACATACTTCCGCGCTTTGGCAATGTAATAGTACTGTCTCTCCGGCTCAGTGACCGGAGCTTCTTTGGTAAGATCTATTGCATCAAAATCAATATTATTCATATGTTATTAACCTCTCTATACAAACTGGTTCAGCCCTGCATCATATTCATAATCAATGGATGCCAGTTTCTCTGTCAGTTCTTTTTTCTCAATCTGCATCTCCTGGCAAAGAGTATCCAGATCTGCATAAAAATCCCGTAATTTTGTATTGACCACACTCAGAAGAATCATTGGATCCTTTGGTAAATCTGCCATGTTTTTATCCTCTTTTTCTAATAATCTCTCGTTTTCAACACGGTATTCCGGATATAATCAAAAGTTTTCTCTTCCCCGTCTGCCGCAAGCATATAGAGAAGTTCTTCCAGAAGTGCCCTGGTATCCTTATGCATCCAGTCCCCTGCAATACCGTGAAGATAATATTCAAGCGGTGACGTATCCGTATATTTATCTTTCATATAAATCTTGGATGCTGCGATCCGGTCCATTAACATCTCGACCACATACTTTTTGGGCATCTTCATCCCGGTAAGCATTGGTTCCCCTTCCAGTCCGTAGTCAATCCAGTATTCATAATGATGTTTATTGCGCCCTTTATGGTGCAGCCATGCCGAAGAATAGCCCTTTTCTTCTCTTTCTGCGTTATTCGGGCTCCGGTTTCCCTGGAAATACCTGCACCCAACCCAGAACTCCGCCGGAGAGTACTTCGACATATCATGCAAAAGTCCCTGTCTGTAAAGTCCTACCTTAAAGCAGTTCTTCATAACCAGATATTTGTGATGTGTTATGGTGCAAAAATGTTTCCAGATTTTCATTCTTTAGCCTGCCTTCCAACAAAAACTTTGATCGTTCGCTCCTCCAGCTGAACCTTCTTATCTTTTACCGGAACTGCTTCTTTTTCATCCAGGACTCCTTCTTTTGTCCCTGCTATGCACACCCATTCCATTCCTTTTGGAAGGGAAGGAAGTGCAAATGAATGCGAAAGCCAGTGCATATTATATGCAATATAAAAGTCCTTCTCTGTACTTTCTTCATGATAGAATACACCAAGCTGTCTGCTTGCACGCCCTGCCGGCATCTGCCACGCATCCTCCCCATGATAGGAAATCTGAGGGATTCCGCTTCTGCCCATCGTGTCTTCTGATTTTTTCGCTATCTGCTTCATACAGGCTTTGCGAAGTGCAATCAATCGACATACAAATGTATATAATTCCTCCTGTCTGGAAAGCTGGTTCCAGTCAAGCCATGATATCAGATTATCCTGGCAGTATGCATTATTATTTCCTTTCTGGGTATTCATAAATTCATCCCCGGAAAGGATACACGGCATTCCCTGTGCAAATAAAAGTAAAAAGAACGCATTAAATATCTGATTCTTCCGCAACTCGTTAACCGCCTTTTTCCGGCTGTTCCCTTCTGCCCCACAGTTCCAGCTGTAATTATAATCCGGACCATCCAGATTATTCTCACCATTTGCTTCGTTGTGCTTTCCGTCATAGGAAACTACATCACAGAGCGTAAATCCGTTGTGGCTTGCAATATAATTATACAGCTGTGTATCCTGATTCTTCAGCTGGCAGATCACATCCCGGATCATGCCCTCATCTCCCTTTAAGAAACGGCGCATCACATTCTGGAATCCGTCTTCTTTTTTGAGGATCTTACTTTTCGCAAGCACAGGATCCTTTGCAAGTTCATCCGGATTGCAGATATATGGATTCACAATAAATCCATCCACATGATACTGCATCACCCAGTAACGCAGGCAATCTAAAATCAGAGAAAACGTAGTTCCCTCTGTGAAAGGCATCTCAAGAATAACTTCAATCCCTGCAAGATGCATCTGACGAACAAGTGACTTCATCTCATTCACCGGATCTCCTGCTGCATATGATGCTTTTGGTGCAAAGAAATATGCTTTTCCATATCCCCAGTAATTCACATGCCTCTGATTCTCATCAAATTCATAAACCGGCATCAGATGGATCTGGTTAATCCCCAATTTTTGAAGATAGGGCAGTTTCTCCGTAACTCCGTCAAACGTTCCTTTGTGTGCGACTCCGGACGAACTGTGTTTTGTAAATCCACGGACATGAAGACTGTAGGCGATCACATCTTCCTTTTTCAGATGCGGAAATTGCGACTTTCCCCAGTCAAATGTATCTGTTACGATCCGGGTACGCAGTTTTCTCTTTTCCTTTCCCTTTGACACAGACCAGTGTTCTCTGCCTGAAAATGCTTTTCCATATGGATCCGGAACTATCTTTCCACCGATTTTATAACAATATTCATAATCTTCCGGTTGTTCCAGCACCACGGAGAGAAAGTGCAGATTTCCTGCCACATCAGAGTATGGCATCTCCTGTGAAAATGCTGAAGCCCTGGCACCTTTTTTATAAATAATCAGTTCACATGTCTGTCCTTCCGGAACTGCTACCGAAAAATTCGCTGTCTGTCCTTCCACAGTACATCCCTGTGGAAACGGAAATCCCACTGCTGTCTTCATATCCACTGTTCCCCCTGTTACTGCCATCCGTCAACTCCATACATATCTACATTCGAGGCATCAATAAAAAATACATCCAGATACGTTGTCTTTTCATAATCATCCCCGTTTAAAATAGCAAAACCGATTTTGGCCGATTCTTTTCCGAGTTTGATCGGTGATTGCGCACTTGTTCCGCGAATCAGGGAATCCGTCTTCTGAAGTTCTTTTTTCAGATCTGGAGAACCATCTACCCCGTAAATCTTTACATCAGTAAGACCGGCTGTTCTTGCTGCAACCAGTGCCCCAAGCGCAATCTGGTCGTTCCCGCACATTACTGCCGTAACATCCTTATTCTCTGCAAAAATCTTGTTAGCTGCTTCTCTTGCCTCGTTCAAATCTCCACTGACATCTGCTCTTCCTACAATCTCAAATCCCTTTCCGGCAATTGCTTCCTCAAAGCCTGTAATCCTCTCTACAATAGAATTCTGTGTAAGACCTTCAAGAATTACAATCTTTCCACCATCCGGACTCTGCTGTATCAGATCTTCTCCACAAAGCTGTCCGGCAGCTTTATTATCCGAACCAATAAAAGCTTCAATATAATCCGTATCCTTAACTTCCGTATCAATATTGATGATCTTAACATCGGCTTCCTTAAGCTCTTCCAGAGCAGGTGTGATCGCATCTCTTGATACCGGACACAGAAAAATGGCATCCAGTCCGTCTTTGATCATCTGATGGATCTGCTCGATCTGGGTGTCTACATTCAGTGCCGGATCTTTTGTCACCAGCGTACTTCCCTGTGCTTCGACTGCTTCTCTCAGTGCCTGCTCAAGTGTAATATAGTATGGATTTTCCATGGTAATACAACTAAATCCAAAACGATAGCTTTTTGCCTCTTCCTTGCTGTCATCGTCCTCTTCTGCTATTGCATTGTCCTGGCTTGTCCCAACATTCTTCTTACAGCCTGCAGTCATGCCAATACAGAGAACCATCACAAGAAAGATAGAAAAAATCTTTTTCTTCATATAGATAAACCTCCCTGAAACCTTTCTTTTATTGTATCTTTTTTACCGCTAATGTCAATACTTTTCCCCTTGCAAATATCCCCATACTCTGTTAGAGTGATAGTATCAGATTGAAAGGAGAACTGAACAATGGAAAAGGAACATAATCTGCTTGAATCCGATGTTGTCACACTGACACTTGATGACGATGTGGAAATCGAATGCGCCATTATCACAACTTTTAATATGGATTCTACCGAATACATTGCACTTCTTCCGCTTGATGAAGACGGTGGAAATGAGGACGGAGACGTATGGATCTATCGCTTTATCCGTGATACCACAGGCGGCTCCGATCATGATCTTCAGAATATCGAAGATGATGATGAGTATGACCGCGCTGCGGATAAGTTTGATGAATGGCTTGATACACAGGAATTTGAAGGCTTTGATATTGAAGAATAATTATTTTATTCTCTGACCTAAAAGTTCTTCCACAAAACGGGACGGTTTGATACTGTTCCCGTTTTTTTGTGTAATATAGGAAATGCAGAGATTATTCTTCGCACGGGTTAATGCTACATAAAAAAGTCTTCTCTCTTCTTCAATCTCGTCTTTCTTTTCTGCCTTCTGATGCGGAATCTCACCCTCATTGGCATGGATCACAAATACATCCTCAAATTCCAGTCCTTTCGCTGAATGGATCGTCATCAGCTGTACCTTATTCTCCCGCTCTCCTTTGATCTTCCTTGCCTTTGCCTGCTGTTCTTCCAGCTCCTGCGTATATTTTGCAATATGGATTTCCCATTCATCATAGGATTTGAAGTTTTTACTCCTCTCCTCAAGCTCTGCCATCACATCCATCAGCTGCTTCCACGAAATCTGATGTTTTTCGGCATATTCCTTCAGAAAATCATCATATCCGATCTTTTTCCGGATATACTGGATTGCCGCATAAGGTGCCATATTCTTCATCATACGGACATCCACATCAAACTGGTCAATAATATCCAGCATCCAGTCCTTATCGCAATAAAATTTACGCAGATCCTCAAAATTTACCTGCCGGTTCTCCATACTGTTCCGTGCCAGATACCTGAGTGGTCGGTTACAGATTGTCAGGAAAAGCGACCTGTCCCGCTTTCCTGCTGCCAACTGCAGATATGCCATCATATCTTTTACAATAAAATGCCTGTAAAAATTGGTCACATAATCTCGCATTTCAAACGGGATACGGTGTTCGCTTAATATTTCCGAAATCATTCGCGCCTGGACTGCTGCCCGGAAAAGTACAGCAATTTCTCCCGGCTTTATTCCCTGGTCCAGTTTTTTCTGGATCTCTTCCGTTACATACTGCGCCTCTTCCTGTTCATCCAGGACTTCCTGCACATGAACATTCTGTCCTCTTCCCCGAAATGACTGTACACGCTTATAAAAACGGGTATCATTATGCAAAATCACTCTTGCCGCTGCTCCGGTAATAAATTCGGTAGAACGATAATTCACCGTCAGCGAAATGGTCCGAAGTGACGGGAATTCCTGCTTCATATAAAGCATCAGCTCCGGCTTTGCTCCACGAAATCCATAAATGGACTGATCATCATCCCCGACTACAAACAAATTGTACCTCGGTGCTGCAAGCATCCGGATCACTTCATACTGCACACGGTTGATATCCTGGAATTCATCGATCAGGATATACTGGAAACGCTTCTGCCATCCTTGCAGAATCTCCGGCTTTTTCCGGAAAAGTGCATAACACTGTACCAACATATCATCAAAATCAAATTTTTTCAGTTCTTTTTTCTGATGCTCATAGCTGCGGAACACTTCTGCAAACTCATCTTGTGTAAGATACTTACTGTGAAAATCTTTCAGATGACAAAGTCCGTTCTTTACCATGCCGACTTCCCGCAGAAGTTCTCTCACCAGTTCCTCTTCATCTTCTACCTCAGGTGTTGATTCGATATCGGTCTGGTCTAAGACCTCCTGTAAAAGTACAGAGGACTCTTTTTCAGACATCAGATTATTCGCACCAATCCCATAGGCACATTTTAGAATCCCATAAAAAATACTGTGAAAGGTCCCAAACGTTACCGGATAATTTTTTCCGGCAGTCAGCCTTTCAAAACGTTCTTTCATTTCACGTGCTGCATATCTTGTAAAAGTAATTACAAGAATCTGATCCGGGCGTACTCCGCTCTCCTCAATCAGATAACGGGTACGTTCTGTGACAATAAGCGTCTTTCCCGAACCCGGAGGTGCCAGCACCATACACGGTCCATTCCCGTGCTTTATCGCTTCATCCTGTCCTCTGTTTAGTTTCATGAACTCCCCTTCTCATATGTAATACAACAGAACGGATTCCTCTTCCGCATTACGCGAAAAAAGAAATCCGTCCCCCATGCATACTTTTATATCTGTATATTATCTGCTTAATAATTCTATTGCATTCTTGATTCTTTCTACAGATTCTGCCTTACCAAGAACTTCCATGATCTCAGTCGCTCCACCCGGAGTATTCTGCTTTCCTGAAACTGCAGTTCTTACCGGCCACATCACATATCCGTTCTTATAACCTTTTTCTTCTGCAAATCCCTTCAGCAGCCCGAATAATGCGTCATTACTGTAATCATCCCATGCTTCCAGTCTTGGAAGAATTTCTTTTAATACTTCCAGAGAAGTCTCTTCGTTAGTCTTCATCTTCTTATGGCAATACATTGCAGTATCATATTCCGGAACAGCTTCAAAGAAATCAATCTGGTCTTTGATATCAGGAAGGATTTCGATACGGCTCTTGATCAGAGACGCAATCTTTTTCAGATCATAATCCTTTGTGATCACTTTCTTGATATACGGCTCTGCAAGTTCATAGAATTTATCAAAATCCATAGCCTTCAGATATTCCCCGTTCATCCACTTCAGCTTATTGATATCAAATACAGCCGGTGATTTGCTCATATGATGATAGTCAAATGCTTCAACAAGTTCCGGCAGTGAGAAGATCTCTCTGTTATCCTGCGGACACCATCCAAGAAGTGCCACATAATTTACAATTGCTTCACTTACAAATCCCTGATCCAGAAGATCTTCGTAAGAAGAATGTCCACATCTCTTGCTGAGCTTTTTGTGGTTCTCATCTGTAATCAGCGGGCAATGTACATAGACCGGTACTTCCCATCCAAATGCTTCGTAAAGACGGTTGTACTTCGGTGCTGAAGAAAGATATTCATTTCCTCGGACAACGTGTGTAATATTCATCAAATGATCATCAATAACGTTCGCAAAATTATAGGTCGGATATCCGTCTGATTTGATCAGGATCATATCATCCAGTTCCGCATTCGGAACGGTAATATCTCCATAAATTTCATCATGGAAAGTTGTGGTTCCCTCTGTCGGCATATTGATGCGGACAACATATGGCTTTCCGGCTGCAAGGTTTGCTTCTATCTCTTCTTTACTCAGATGCAGACAATGCTTGTCATAATTCACAATCTGTGTTCCATCCTCTGATACAGAAGTTTTCAAAGATTCCAGACGTTCTTTATCACAGAAACAGTAGTATGCATCTCCCTGTTCAATTAACTGCTTAGCATACTTCATGTAAATTCCTGAAGCCTGTCTTTCACTCTGAACGTATGGTCCGACACCGCCATCTTTATCTGGGCCTTCATCATGAACAAGGCCTGTCTTCTCCAGTGTTCTGTAAATAATATCCAATGCACCTTCTACATATCTTTCCTGATCTGTATCTTCAATACGGAGCATAAAATCTCCGCCTTCATGTTTTGCGATCAGGTATGCATATAATGCAGTACGCAAATTACCGACATGCATTCTACCTGTCGGACTCGGTGCAAATCTTGTTCTGACTTTTTTCATTTTAGTGTTCCTCTCTTTAACTTCTGTTTTATTTTCACTGTGAAAATAAACTATTCACAGTTCTCTATGACATTCAAATATATGTTCATCTTTATTATACTAACACATTCCCTTTTTTACTTCAAGCATTCCGAAGCCACTATTTTCCCCGTTTTTCTGTATTTTGCGGTTCCTCAGCTCCAGGAACGATCTTTCGGACATACTTCATGGAATTCTGCTTCCACTCACTCTTCTGAAAAGCCTGGAAAAAGGTATCCACGACAAAAATTGCAAGAGAGATCACGCCTGCGATCTCTAATGTCTGGATCAGATAAAATTCGGACATCGCCTCGTTCCCGTCGATCAGATAATGAACCGTCTGGTACATCCCGTTTCCGGGAACAGTCGGAAGAACCCCGGCAATCAGAAACAACGTAACCGGTGTCTTATAAACTCTCGCAAAAATATGCGAAACAACTGCAGCTGCAACTGCTGAATATAAAGATGCCATCAAATCTCCTCTGCCAAAATGTATTGCAAGCAGATAAACAAATCCACCAATTGCTCCTACAATACCAGCCTGAAGAACAAAGCGACGCGGAACCTGAAGGAGAACCGCAAAACTGTAAATAGATAAAAACGCTCCAAATACCCGGATGATCATTTCAAAAACAGTACTGTTCATTTTTTGCTCTCCTTCCTGCTAAAAAATCTTTGCGCAAAGCGCCAGCCCAATACCAATTCCAATTGCAATCCCAAGTGCTTTTAAGAAAGCTTCCATCACTCTTGCACCACCGGAAAGATAATCCCCCCGCAAGGTATCCCTGACAGCATTGGTGATTGCCATTCCCGGTACAAGAGGCATGAAACTTCCTATCATAACAGTATCCATATTCATCTGATCACCCAGACCTTCTTTTAGAAGGCAGCAGGCAAACGCAACACCAAATCCTGCGAAAATATCCTGAATAAATGGGTGAAATTTCAGATCCTGTCCCGCTGATACAAAGGCAACAAGAAAAAGTCCTACAACGATGGCTGCCCCGGTATCTGCAATGGATCCACCAAAAAAAATTGTAAATCCCACACCAACCCCCATCATTGCCAGGTTAGTTGTCTTGCGGCTGAACTCGAACTGTTTTAACGTCGAAAGCTTCTCATATGCCTGCTCTAGTGTCAGATCATCTCCACAATACTGCCTGGAAATCTCATTAACATTTACGACGAGCTTTAGATTGGTATCCCGTTCTTCTACTCTCTTTGTAACAGTAACTGCCTTTTCGTTCTCCAGTTTGATCGTCGCGGAAATTCCGGTCATGATCACCAGAACTTCTGCCATCTCGATGTGATCCGCCGTCTTCAGTATATGATGCATGGTATCTTCCACACGATACGTTTCCGCTCCGCTTCGCAGCATTATTTCACCGGCAAGCATCGCCGTTTTTAGTAATAATTGCGTATCCATGACTTTCTCCCTCTCACTTTTTTGGATTTATAACTGTCATGATACTATTTCCTATTCTAAAAATCAACCAAAAATTTTTTCGTACACAAAGCAGTACAATCATTACTGTTCACAGTATCTGTGACAAACAACGTACAATCTTTCTGCAAAAACAGTTTTTCGCAAGGAAAAAGGCTTCCCGGTCTTATGACCGGAAAGCCTATCTTCCTGAATTAGAGTGAGAGTGTTTATAAAAAGGCAGATTTTATTAGTTAATATATCCGCTCTTTTTCAGTTCTTCCTCAGCTTTTGCGAGATTTGCGTCTGATACACGGATGATTGGTCCTGTGCATCCCATTCCGCTTTCTGCGTAAATGCCGAGTTTCCACAGTACTTTAACTGCGTCTTCCAGATCCATTACTTCAATACCTGGAATCTGTGCTGTAACGATTTCCTTCGGTGGCTCTTTTACTTCTTCTTCAGCCGCTGCCGGTTTCTGAGAAGCTTTGTGCTCATCAAGGATTTCTTTTAATCCAGCTTTCTTAACAGCTGCAAATTCTTCTTTCGCTACTTCAAATACTTTTCCTCTTACCAGCTGTGCTGCGTAACGGATTGCATTTGCGATAACCGGTGCTCCGGATGCTCTGGATACGATCATGACAAGCTGTTCATATCCTTCTCCGATTCCTGGTCCATATCCAAATCCTGTAGCTTCAAAGCTTCCGCCTGTTGTGAAAGAAGAAAGCATTTTCACCATGATATTTCCGGTAAGGGAATCTGTTACCATGATGTCCGGGGATGCCTGAAGGACGTCATTTCCTCTCATAACGCATCCACCATCTGCTCTTCCTGATTCTGCAAATTCGATCGGATATCCGTTCTCCTGCAGTTTCTTCAGAGCTTTCTCTGTCTGACGTGCACCGTCTACATTCAGGATACCAACGGTCGGATTCTTCTTACCACAAGCTTTTGCAGCGATGATTCCGTAGATCGCATTTTTGATCATTCCTTCAATACGGTCTGTGCTGGATGTTCCTGTTGTATTAGCGATGAACATTTCTTTTGCAGTTGCCGGTGTTACACAGCGTCCTACTGTAGATACACCGATCGGGAATGGGAAGTGCATGGTTACTGCTGCATCTACTTCTCCATTCTTCAGCATTTCTTCCATCTTATCATGACCTTCTTCATCGTTAGCCACTTTAACAGTTGTAACGCCTTCTGCTTCTAATGTTCCGATATAATATACATCAATTCCGTCTTTTGCCGCTTCAATTGCCGCTGCCATAGAGTTTTCTTCTCCATGTTCGCTTCCCATTCCGGTCAGTGCAACTTTCGGGCGCTTTCCGAAGCTTCCTGTCTCCAGTCCCTGCGCCATCTCCATAAAGGTGTCGGCAATCATTCTTTCAATTCCATTTGCCATTTTGTTTGTCCACCTTTCTTATTCTTCTGTTGCCATTAATGATGCTGCAAAATCTTTCATTGCTTTTGCGATCAGTCCTTTTACTTCTTCTTCTGATACGCCGCTGTTATCTTCTGCACCAGTATTTGCCTGAATTACGAAAGATACACCGTCGAAGAGGTTGGTCATACGTCCAAGGAACAGACTTCCTTTTCCGATGATCATGGCTTTATTGATCTTTCCTGCAAGGATATCTTCTCTTGCAAATCCGATGTACGGTACACCTGAAGGAATATGTCCCTGAGTCGGAGCCCATCCTGTCAGTCCGTGTTCTCCTGCAAAACTTGCAAGTTCTTTTCTGTCAAGTTCGCCTCTCTTAACTGCGAGAGCTGCAATCATCTTGTAGTTAGCAAGCGGTACATCTCCAGCTCCTGCCGGTTTTGTGATATCCGGGTTCTGCATTTCCGGAGAGAATTTATCGATATCTGTGATCTTAAGTCCTGCTCTTTCCAGTGGATCAGCTACAAGGCTTCCGATTACGTTCTGCGGAGCACTTCCTGTTCCTACTGTATGGCGTCCAAGGATATCCAGGTTGATTTCCGGGTTTACGCCATCGTTTTCTGCGATGATTACACAGAATCCACCAAGGCAGTCTTCCAGGATTGGAAGGCCTTTCTTTACATGGTCTTTACCGTTCATACCAAGTTTTGCTGTACAACCACCAGCTGTTACAGCTACACATTTGTATGCGCCTGATTTTACGAGAGCTGCTGCTTCGATCAGTGCGTGAGATGGTCCGGCACAGAATCCACGTGAGTCAGAACCTGTTGCGTTCAGAAGTCCTGCAACTTCAGCTGCTGCTTTTGCGAAGTTACCGCCACCACGCTGGTTCATATCACCACAAGCTTCTTCTGCACAGTCGATGACATACTCAACGTCTGTCTTTTCGATTCCTGCGTTTCTTACACCATAGAGGAGGGCGAGCACGCTGGATGCCTTACTCATAATGTTTTCATGCATAACATGAGCTGAAAGGTTTGCATCAATGTCATGCGCTCTCTTTACACAGCCTACCAGTTTGTTTTCATGATACAGACCTTCAGCATGCTCTTCATTTACAAAGTGTTCGATCTCTGAGATTTCAAATCCCTCGATTACTTTTTCTACGATATCATCTGTGATGATCGGATCTGCTGCAAATTTCTCCTTTGTAGCTGCTACAAATCCTTTCTCAAGCATAACAACTTCGAACATATCGCAAGCCTGAGCTAAAAGAAGGAATTCGTCTTCCGGCATGATTTCACCGTATTTTCCGTAACGCTCTGCGCCTTCTTTTACTTTGTCGTAGTATGGAAATTCAACCTGGGCAAGATCGTCCGGTGTTGCATTTCCGATATATACCTGATTCGGCCAATAATTTACACATGTTTCATATGACCGAAGATGATCTCTAAGTTCTTTTAAATATTCTGATTCCGGATTGACAACTCTTTCTGTTGTCTGTGTTGTTCCGTTGTAAACTACCATTTCCGGGGTATGTACGAGTACATATCCTGCTCCTTTAATTACACTGTTCATCGCTGGTTTCCACCTTTCCTGACATTCTCTTTTTACGAATGTCACCATCATTCATTTCTCCGTGATATGCGCGTATAATCTACCTGTCCTGATTTAAAAGATTTTGGGCAGAATGCGCTAAACAAGCTTTTATCAGAAGCGCATCACTGGCACGCTTCCGAGATGCTAGGCAATTCACTAATGCAATACCAGCATGTTCCCGTTATGCCTGGCAATAAAACAGGCGACAGGAAGAATCCTGCCGCCTGTACCTCTATCTCAGATATTCCGCTTTGAAAATATCCCCCTCTTTATCTTAGAGGTATTTGCAATATTCGTCGCGGATTGCTGACATTTCGTCTACGATATCATCAACATCAAGCACCATTTCCATCATGCCTACCTGTTCATCGTAAACAGCCGGGTCAAATTCTTCTTTTAACTCTGGTTCACATACGTGATAAGTTGTGAGTCCAAGCTGGACCCCTGTCAACGGACCTGCGAATGTCGGGTCTCCTGCTGTAACGGTTTCTGCAGCAAGTCCTGCTGCTTCTCCTTCAGCTGCGCCTACGATTACGACTACGTTTTCCGGGCCGTACTCCTCAGCAAATTCTTTTACCCTTTTCTGATTCTCCAGATCCATTGCGCCTGCGCTAGTTCAGACGAAACATTCTGTTGAAGAAAAAACTACATCTCCGCCAGCTGTCTTTACGCATTCTGCGATTGCTGGTCCCGGTACACCGTCACGGTCACCGATAATAACAACTTTTTTATCTTTTAAAATTGCCATGATGTCTTTTCCTCCTTCCTTTCTTTTAAAATTTTGTTTTGTTAATAGTTTTACACGCTTTACGCGATTATATATTGTGAGCACACAGCCGAATCTCTGCCGGCTGTGCGCGGCTCACCTAATTAAATAATGATTAGATATATTTCTTAATCATTGCTTCGATGCTTTCCTGTGTAGCATCATCTTTTACTACTTCTTCTACTTTTTCGCCATCTTTGTAAATAGCCATAACCGGAAGACCAAGGATCTTCTGTCCGATAGCAAGACGACGAGCTTTTGTTGTATTCAGAGATGTGAATTTGATCTTATCTCCGTATTTGTCTGCCATTTCATGTACGAACGGCATCAGAGCCTGGCATGGAACACATCCATCACCAAAGAAATCTACGAATACATAACCTTCTGCTTTTAAGACTTCGTCTTCAAATGTTTTCTTATCTACTTCTAACATGTCAAATGTCCTCCTCACTCTATAAAAAAGTGTGTTCTTATAATTCGTTAATGTACTTTTCTGCCTGTGTAGCTGCAATAGCTCCATCTGCAGCGGCTGTAACAACCTGTCTTAAGCTCTTAACGCGAATATCGCCTGCTGCGAATACGCCTGGGATATTAGTGTGCATATCTGCATCTGTCGGAATATATCCTCTTTCATCCATCTCAAGACCTGTTCCTTCATAGATCTTTGAGTTTGGAAGTGTTCCGATAAATCCGAATACACCAAACATTCCGTCATCTTCATCAGCTACGATCTTAGTGAGTTCACCTGTTTTCACATTTTTAACAGTCATCTCAGAAAGGATTCCGTCACCGCCAACTTCTTCTACAACCGTATCCCACATAAAGTGAAGTTTTTCGTTCTTGAAAGCTTTTTCCTGGATGGATTTTGCTGCACGAAGCTCATCACGTCTGTGAATAATGGTAACTTTTCTTGCAAATTTTGTAAGGTACATAGCTTCTTCTACAGCAGAGTCTCCTCCACCTACTACGTATACTTCAAAATCTTCAAAGAAGTTTGCATCACAGGTAGCGCAGTAAGAAACGCCCTTACCCATGAACTCTTTTTCGCCTTTGCATCCGATCGGTCTTGCAAAAGCTCCGGTTGCGATGATAACCGTCTTTGACTGATATTCAGCCTTCGCACTCTTCAGTACTTTGATATCGCCGTCCAGGTGTACTTCGTTAATTACATCTGATGCTCTCTCAACGCCGAATTTTTCACACTGCTGTGTCATTCTTGCGATAAGTGAAGGACCGCTTTCCCCTTCTACGATCTGTCCAGGATAATTTTCGATGTCATCTGTGATTGCGATCTGTCCGCCATCTTTACCTTTCTCAATAACCAGTGTTGAAAGACGGCTTCTTCCTGCGTACAGACCTGCAGCTAAGCCTGCAGGTCCCGCACCCAGGACGATCACGTCATAAACTTTGCTCATAACGTTCTCTCCTTTTTTAATAAAATTACATGACCTTCTAACTAAGATTTAGTTGTCAAAGATTGTCTGTCCGTCTACTTCTGTTGTAAGAGCTTTCAGAGCTTTTTCAACAAGACCCTTACGAAGAGCATACTCTTCATCTTTTTCAAGAGCCGGATTTCCAAGTGGATGAGGAATAGCAATCGTAGGAACGATTCTGTTCGCACCAACTGTCATGGAAATCGGAGTTACTGTACACATATGAACTACCGGGAGTCCAGCTGCTTCAATTGCTTTTACCATTGTTGCACCGCAACGTGTACAGGTACCTCAAGTAGAGGTCATGATAACTGCGTCAACACCGTCTGCTATAAGTTTCTGAGCATATTCCTCAGCGAAAGCTTTCGCAGAAGCTACGGCTGTACCGTTACCAACTGTTGTATAGAATTTGTTGTGAAGTTTTCCGATAACGCCTTCTTTTTCGAATTCACGCATAACGTCTACAGGAAGTACACGGTCTGCATCTTCGTTTGCATATACCGGGTCATATCCACCATGAGCTGTTTCGTATGTATCTTCTGTAAGATCCATAACGCCTGTGATGTCATATTCTCCGTAATGTGAAGCATTTGAACTTTCGATGTGGTCCGGGTTTCCTTTCGGAACGATTCCACCTGAAGTACAAAGTGCGATTGTAGCCTTGCTAAGATCTTTGACAGCTGGCTGTGGATCAACACGGTCGAATGATGGCATTGGATACTCTGTCTCAAACGGCTTGTCTGCCAGTTTCTTAAGGAGCATCTTAACAGCTCTCTTAGATCCACGTTCTTTTTCGAAGAAGTTTACACGAACTCCGTTCGGCATATAACCTTCCTGGCAAGAAGCACCGATCTTTTCGCCTTTAGCGATCTTAAGAGCAAGAGGAGCAAGTTTCTTAACTGCATCTCTCATACCAGCTGCGCTGTTCTTTGTAGATACTGTGTAAACTTTGTTCTTGAACATATCAGCACCTGGGTTTTCAACGTACATACCAGTTACTGCCGGGATTCCGAGTTCTTCCTGTACTGCATCACAGATAGTTCCGCATGCAACACCGTAACGTCCAGCATTGAAAGCAGGTCCAGCGATGAAGATATCAGGATTCTGGCTCTTAACCATTTCAAGAATATCAGCTTTTGCTTTGTCAAGGTTTTCATTGAAGTAAGAGTCACCGCAAACGATTGTAGCTACGATCTCTGCTTCTTCTCCAAACTGCTGTGTCAGAGCCTGTCCAGGTCCAACGATTTCGCCTACGCGAAGTTCAGCAGGATAATCAGCTTTTTCTTCTCCACCAATCTGAGCGAAGAACTGATTGATATAATGTACAACTTTAATTTTACTCATTATCTTTACGTCCTCCATTCCTAGCGTGCACTCAGATATCCAAATCCGGTTTCATTTGTAGCACCGGTAATGGCCTGAATTTCAACTTCGATTGTTCCATCTTCACGATGAGAATGTTCATTACCACCAGCAATGATTGTAACGAAATCTTCTGTTCCGATTACTTTATCCATCTTAGGAAGTACGATTACCTGGTTAGCATTTCCACCAGTTACAACTGCATCTGCAGCCGGATCAGCGTCAGCGAGTGACTGAGATTTTCCGTCACGTCCAGCATATTCGTCTGTAATGATTACAGTCTTAACACCTTCAGCTTCGATCTTCTTGCAGTTCATGATAAGGTCAGTATCCGGGTTTCCAAATCCTTCCTGTGAAACGATAACTGCATCAAGGTCTAACAGACGACACATTTTAGCTGTCCAGTCAGATGAACGCATCTTATCTGCAAGGTATACGTTTTCGTTTGTAAGAATCTGGCAAACAAAGTTAATTGTTTTTCCGTGTTCTTCGAACAGGTCATGTACAACCGGGTTGTTTTCATGAACGTATGTTGGGTTTTTATCACATGCTGATACACAGTTACCAGATACAATAGCTCCGTCCATAACTTCTGTCGGATTCATGATAGTAGAGAGTGTTCTCTTAGCATCAACACCGTATACATATGTGTCATGAAGAAGTCCCTGGCTCTGAAGCATCTGTACATATGCAACTCTCGGAAGATTCGGGAATTTTTCTTTTCCTTCCATGATTCCGTATGTTTCATATACTTTTGTTTCATCTGGTGTAAGTTCACGAGCAAGTTCTCCAAGGTAAACTGCTACTCTGAATCCAGCAAGACGAACAGCTTTTTCATATTCATGCTGTTTGATTCCTTCAACCGGTTCGCAGACAACAACTAAGTTGTTCAGCTTTGAAAATGGAGTGTATTCTGCACCTGGGCCTGACATATCGATGATACCTTCCTGGAAACCAACGATCTTACCAGCTGTTACAACAGCCATTCCCTTTAATGCATATGTCTTACCACTTCCTACAGTGTCAACTTTTGCGATAACGCCCGGGAAGACTCCCCCTCTTCCTTCAACTTTAACACGTGGTTCAATAACATCTTTAACCGGTGTGATACGAACGCTTTCACCTGGTTTTGCGATATCAAATTTAACACTTTTGATTTTTTCGTCCTCGAGAACGATTGCCTTTACAGCTTCTTCGTCAACATAAAGAACACCATTTTCGATCTTTGATTCAGATGCGAACTGAATGTCGTTAATAAAAATGTGACCTACTTCTAATTTCACTGTAAATTCCCTCCTTTTTTGAATGTGTTTGTTGTATGCTCAAAAGTACACCAAACCGCATGTACTTCTACAGCCTTTTTTCTAGCGCCAGCTTTCCGCTGACGGCAGAGCACTTGAGATCAATGTGTAATCTACAAGTTGAAAGTCTGCATAAACCTGTGGTTTATAAAGATCAGACTTAAACTGAAATTTGCCGCACGCCTGAATAGCGCTTGCAATGATCTGCATTGCCTGTGCATCCAGACCTTCCGGCGTTTCCGAGAGCATAACCGACTTATATGGAGTCTCATTCGGTTTTACGCTTCCGGACAGCGGATGTGTCAAAAGTCTGTATCCCTGGAAGATCATCTTCTGAACTTTTTTAAGTGTGTCCTCATAAGAAAGCTCTTCGTATTCCACATGATAATCTTTCCCAAGTTTTTCTTTTACCAGTGGATTATTTGTGATAATCATAAATCCAGTATTCATAGCCGCTTCTTCCTTTCGTCCCCTGTCCGTTTATGCGGTCTTTTTTGACTCCCTGTGTCTGAAATACTCCAGATAATTTTTTAACATATATCTGGTATCAAAAAAGGACGCCAAAACAACTTCTCTGTTTTAAACGCCCTTTCTGTTTCCTTGCAAATTCGGTAATTCCGGATTCAGAGTGTAGTACCTTTCCCGATCCTTTTGCCTGAAAGTTTCACCATTCAGCGAGCTTCACTGCTCTACGGCTTGCATCTTCGGCGACCATTTATCAAATATCTTTATAAATGATTCTCTCGCAGGAAATATCAACCTACTATCTAATTGACTGCATCTTTTTATTTATTTTGCAGCATCTTTCTTGCTGACATGATAACTATAACACACTTTTATACAAAATGCTAGTCTTTTTATAGATTTTTTTGTATATTTCTTATTGTTTTTTTCTATAACTGTTTTC
>ERZ831773.982-NODE-982-length-33476-cov-3.009126_pt1 | contig 33476 bp, 31 predicted proteins | sample MGYA00519696_ERZ831773 | MGnify/ENA primary metagenome ERZ831773 (study PRJEB31850, sample SAMEA3708720) | human gut metagenome | biome: human gut; feature: human-associated habitat; material: faeces | place: China | collected 2014 ...
AGCGGAAAGTCAACCGCGACCTCGAAAAGAAACTGAACGAAGCCTACGCCAAGGCCGACAAGGTAGACGAACTCGAAAAACAGATCGCCGCCCTGCAGGGCAAGGAGGCCGAATACGAGGCCGCCCGGAAGGAGCAGGCCGTCAAGGACGAGGCCCTTGCCGCCGCCAACCAGCGCATCCTCAAGGCCGAAGTCCGCGCCGCAGCCAGCGGCAAGCTCACCGACCCGGCCGACGCCCTGCGCTACCTCGACCTGTCCAAATTCACCGTCACGGCTGACGGCGGCGTGGACACGCAGGCCATCGCCGACTCCATCGGCGAACTGCTGGAACAGAAACCTTATCTCGGGAAAGCCGAGCAAGCGCCCTCGGGCGCGAACATCACGCCGCCCAGCGGAACACGGGACGGCGACCGCCATCAGGGTCAGCTCACCCGAGACGACCTGAAAACCATGAGCCCCGCAGAAATCGTCAAAGCCCAACAGGACGGACGACTGAAGGACCTGCTCGGAGCCAACTAAACGGAAGGAGGCCTTAAATGGCCATCACCAATTTCATCCCCGAACTGTGGAGCGCCAACATCCTGCTGGAACTCCAGAAGAACCTCGTCTACGGTTCCGCAGTGAACCGCGACTACGAGGGCGACATCGCCAACTACGGCGACACCGTGCACATCACCGGCATCGCGCACATCAGCATCGGCGACTACACGGCCCACACCGACATCACCATCGAACCGGCCACCGACAATGACACCGGCGAACTCGTCATCGACCAGAGCAAGTACTTCGCGTTCGAAATCGACGACGTGGAGAAGCGCCAGGCCATGAACAACCTGACCGCCGCATACTCCCAGGACGCCGCCTACAAGCTGCGCGACCTGACCGACCAGTACCTGGCCGGCCTGATGGCAGCCGGCGCGAAGAGCAAGCTCGACCCGATTTCCGGCGCCACCGCTACCAAGGCGTACGACACAATCGTGGATCTGGCCACCGCATTGGACAAGCAGAACGTGCCCGACGCGGGCCGTTGGGTCATCGTCACCCCGGACTTCTATGGCCTGCTGCGCAAGGATGCCCGTTTCGTCGCGGGCGCCGAGTCCGCTCATTCCACGCTGCTTAACGGAGTCGTCGGCGAGGCCGCGGGCATGACCATCCTCAAGTCCAACAACGCTCCCGCAGCCAAGGGCGGCTCCACCCAGTCTCCGACCGATGAGGGCAACGTCATCATCGCCGGCACCAACGCGGCCACCACGTTCGCGGAGCAGATCGCCAAGGTCGAGGCCACCCGCAAGGAGAAGGGCTTTGACGACATCGTCAAGGGGTTGCACCTGTACGGCGCGAAGGTCGTGCGCCCCGAAGCGCTGGCCACCGTACACTTCAAGGTGGGCAAGTGATGGCCGGCAGCTATGAGGCCATGCCCTACGTGGGCGAAGCCGAATAACCGCATAAGGGGGGCTCATGGACACGCTGGCAACGATCAAGGACCTTGATTCATACGGCATCGAATACGCGGACGGAAAGCTCGCGGGCAAGCTGCTCGAATCGGTTTCGGCCGCGGTGCGCGACGCCGCCGGCTGCCCCATCACACGCGGCGAATACACGGTGACCATCCCCGGTGAAACCTCACGCAGGCTCGACCTGCCCATGCGCCCCGTGATTTCCGTGAGCCGCGTGCTCGTGGACGGCGAGCAGACCGGTGATTGGAAACTGCTCGGCAACGCGCTGTACAGGGAAAGCCTGTGGAGCCTGCCGAACATGGTCCCCCGCTCCATCACCGTCACCATGCTCGCCGGCTATGACCCGATCCCCCCGGACATCGTGCGCCTCGTGTGCAGCATGGTCGCAGCCGGACTCGTCCAGCAGTCGAACGGCGGCCCCGGCGCTCACCGCGACGAATCATACGCGCGAATCGACGACGTGCAGATCGGCTACCGTCAGGGCGACTCCGAGATCATCGACGCACTCGAACTGCCCGAGGGCACGAAACGAGCCCTCCGCAACAGGTTCGGCATGCGAGGCATCGCCATAGGGGTGTTCCGATGAACGTGCAGCACATCCTCAACCGAGGCCGACAGCTCGCCGAATCGTTGATGACCGACCAGTGCCGCGTCACCCATATGGGCAAACCGGTCACCGACCCCGAAACGGGACTGGTGGAACCGGCTGCGAACACCGTGTATGAGGGCCGTTGCAAGGTGCAGACCTCGGGCGGTCTGGCTGTCGAGAACACGGAGGGCGGCATCGTCGAAGCGTTGGGTGCCGTCACCCCCGTATGGTCGATGTACGTGCATTTCCCCTATGGCACCACTGGGCTGCTGCCTGGTGACGTGTGCGAGATAACCGAGGCCGATGACCCGAATCTCAAGGGCAGGAAACTCCGGTTGTTGAACATGCAGTCCGAGAAGACACATTCCACCGCATGCCGGTGGAATGTGAAGGAGGTGGGCAACAGCAATGAGTGACATCACCATAGACGCTTCGGAGCTGACCGCGTTCGGCCGTCGTGTCGCCGCCGCGCACGCCATGGCTTCGGTCAAGGTCGCGCAGGCGGTGAAGAAGGGCGCGCAAAACGTCAAGGAAGGCGTCATCTCCGACCTGCAGACATCATCGAACTACGCGATCAGCCGTATCGGCATCGGCTACGAAATGGGCAGCACCGGCACCACCATTTATGCGGATGTGAGCCCCCGCGACGGCGGAGCTTCCGACTTGGCCAACATCGCGTTCTTCGGCACCGCGAAAGGCGGCGGAACCCACTGGTTTTACCAGTTCGCCGAACAGGAATTGCCCACGCTCGCCGAATACGTGGGAGACGCGGCCGACGACATGCTGATAGGAGCCATCGGATTATGAGCGTCATGGACTTGACCAATGCGGTTCTCGATCTGCTGCCCTCCATGCCGTCCGGCGTGAAGGTGTACAGGCAGGAGGAGCCGCTGGAGTCGGAGATGCCGCCGTGGATCATCGCGCACGTCTCCACCGACCGTCATGTGATGGCGGAGACGATGCGGTTCACCGCCCACTCCGCCCTGTTGGAGGTTCGCGCCGTCAGCACCACCGCCGACAGCGTGAACATCTGGTGTGACGACATGCTGATTCCCGCGTTGGCGAACCGCTCCCCCACCCGGCCGCCGGGCTACACGGTCGGCCAGCTCACCCTCACGGAGGATTCCGGCGCATACGCGGCCGGCCTGACCGCCGACGACACCGCGCGCCGCTACCAGGTGCGCGTCCTGAGGTTCCGCTTCACGTGGAGCCGACCATAGTCAGCCAATCATTTACCAAAAGTCTTCAAGGAGCACATTATGACCATGAAACTGGGTACAGAGATTCCCGGCACCAGCGCCGAGGGCAACATCACCACCATCTGGGTGCCGACCATCGCCAACATCAAGGCCCCCACGCTGGCCGAACTCAACGGCGGCACCGACATCTCGAACTACGTCATGCTCGGCGGCTGGAGCTTCGAACCATCACAGGACACCGTATCCGACCAGCGCGAGAACGCCGTGCAGGACTTCGGGGCCCCCGGCCGCAAGTCCGCCGGCGACATCAGCATCGAGGTCATCGACAACACGAACACCGAGCACAAGGAACAGAACGAGGCCGTCACACTCATGCACGAGGGTGCCTCCGGCTATATCGTGCGCCGTCGAGGCATGGCCACCGACGCGCCGCTCGCCGAAGGGCAGAAGCTCACCGTCGTGAGCGTCACCTGCGGCGAGAAGCAGGTCATCAACCCGGACGCGAACACCATGATCCGCTCGAAGATCCCGCTGTTCGCGAAGGCCCCCGGCTGGGAGTCCGAGACCGCAGAGATCTCGGCCCCAAAAGGCTGACGCCTCCGACCGTGACCGCCGTAGCCCGTAGGGCGGCCAGACGGTCACGGTGAAAGAGGCCATCGCCGGCGGCTGACAATTCTTCCGTGCGGGGACTCTAAACCTTTCTGGCCCCGCACGGACATTCTTCTCTCACGCTCAGAAAGGTTTGCAGACTTTTCAGAAAGGGATAATCATGGCTTTGGAAGTGAAGCGCAAGCGCGTGGACGTCGACCTCATATTGGATCAGGAGAAGGCCGAACAGGTCGCCGCATTGGGAGCCGATTTGGAACGCGCCATGGCGCAGCATGTGACCGAGGGCGGCAACGCCGCCGCCAAACGCATCGCCAAACAGATCGACAAACTGCGAGACGAGGTGAAGGACGACACCATCCGCATCACGCTGGAGGCCCTGCCGCTCTCCCAGTGGCGTCAGGTGCTCGAGGCGAACACCGTCACCGAGAACGGGATCCCGAAGCAGCGCATCGAGGACATCTGCGCCGACGCGATCAAACTCATGGTCAGGAAGACCGTGCCGGAAACCCCGGTTGAGGATCTGGCGAACGTCATGACCGAACTGTCCGACGGCCAGATCAGCCCGGTCTGGTACGCGATCCGTGACCTGAACGCGAAGCTCATCGACCCAAAAGACGCACTCGAATCAGCCTCGCGGATAATCCGCAGACGGTAAGGGAACTGCGAATCTGCCGCCAGCTCGGCATCAGCTACAAAAGGTGGCTCGGCTGGGAGCCAGCGTATCGGGTGGAACGCGACTCGCATAGGCGCATCACCGGCTACACGCCGGAAACCGAATGGGACGAGACCGAACGCGAGTGGATGCTCGCCCTCGACGACTACGAACACTCGTTATGCCCCCAATGCGGCATGCCCATCAGCGTCTGCCATGACGAGCAGACACCCTTCCACTTCACGGCCGAGGTCGGCGTCTGCCAGATCTCCCTGCTCCAATCCGTGCGATTGGAGGAGTGGAAGAAGGACCATGCGAACGAGAACGAGCTGAAGCAGTCCGCATTGACGGTGGGAATCAAACCGAGATGAATCTCAGGAGGCCGCTATGGCAGGCGGATTGAACCGCAACATCACAGTCCGCCTGCTCGCGGACACCAGCAACTTCACCGCCGGCATGGCCAAGGTGTCGGGCGAAAGCCAGAAGGCCGCGACCACCATGGAAGCCGCCGGAGGCAAATCGAAGCTCATCACCACCGGCATCGCCGCAGCCGGAGTCGCCGCCACCGCGCTGGGTGCGGCAGCGGTCAAGATGGCCGCCGACTTCGACGCCAGCATGAGTACCGTGCAGGCCAACACCGGAGCCAGCGCCGACGAGATGAACCAGCTCCGCCAGGCCGCCATCGACGCCGGCGCCGACACCATCTACTCGGCCACCGAATCCGCCGACGCCATCAACGAACTCGGCAAAGCCGGCCTGTCAACCTCGGATATTCTCTCCGGCGGCTTGAGCGGCGCGCTGAACCTTGCCGCGTCCGACGGCATGGCCGTCGGCGACGCCGCCGAGCTCATGGCCACCACGCTCAAGCAGTTCAACCTGACCGGAGCGGAATCCACCCAGGTGGCCGACGCGCTGGCAGCCGGTGCAGGCAAGGCCGTGGGCTCCGCCCACGATCTCGGCCTCGCGTTGAACCAGGCTGGCTTGGTGTCCAACAGCATGGGCATCAGCATGCAGGAGACCACCGGCACGCTCGCCGCGTTCGCCAACGCCGGCATGATCGGCAGCGACGCGGGCACCAGCCTCAAAACCATGCTCCAACGACTGGCCAGCCCCACCGACAAGGCACAGAGCCTCATGGACGAGCTCGGCATCAACGTGTACGACGCCAACGGCGAATTCATCGGACTCGCCGGCGTGGCCGGCCAGCTGCAGCAGGGCCTGTCCGGCATGAGCCAGGAGCAGCGCGACGCCGCGCTCAACACCATCTTCGGAGCCGACGCGGTACGAGCCGCGAACGTGCTCTACAGGGAAGGTGAAAGCGGCATAGCCGACTGGACCGACGCGGTAAGCGAATCCGGTTTCGCCGCCGAGCAGGCCGCCGCCAAGAACAACAACCTGAAAGGCGACTTGGAGAACCTAAGCGGCTCGTTCGAATCCCTCATGATCTCTTTGGGCGAGGGCGGTCAGGGCCCATTGCGTTCCCTCGTGCAGACGCTCGACACGCTGGTGGACGCGTTTAGCCAACTGCCAGCGCCCGTACAGCAGTCCATCGTGCTGCTGACCGCGTTGGGTGGCGGCTTCACCGCCCTGCACTCCGCCATGGCACCGTTGAACGCCAGCAGCTCGCAGACGGCACGGAACTTCGGCCTGATGCTGGACCCGTTCCAGCGGGCCATCACCGCCGCACCACTACTCAAGGACGGCATCATCCAGCTCGGCACATCCATGCTCGGCACGTCCACCAACGCCGGCACGCTCGCCAACGGCCTGACGCGAGGCCAGACCGCAATGAACGGCATGAAAAGCATCGGCAGCGGCCTGTTCGCCGCGCTGGGCGGCCCATGGGGCATCGCCTTGACGGTCGCAGGCGCGCTGCTGGTGGGCTTCGCCAAATCCGCGCAGGACGCGAAAGCCAACATCAGCGAATTCTCCGACGCAATCAACCAGTCCGGCAGCTCCGTCGAAACCCTCATCAAGAAAATCGCCAGCGGCGAGGACAAAACATGGGACTTCGGAGACAAGTTCGCCACCGGCTTAGGCTCTCTTGGAGAAGCACTCGACAAAGCCGGCATCGAATACAGCACGTTCGCAAAGGCCGTCAACGGATCCAAGGAAGCGCAAAAACTGTTCAACGAACAGATGGAAAACGCCGAAAACAACATGTCCATCATGCAGACAGACAGTATCCGAGACAGTTACAACAAGCTTTCCAATCAGGTCGGCAAAGCCAAGGAACAGGTCAGCAAAACCAATGAGGAAGTCGCCAAGGCGGGAGCCAGCGGAGACACGGCCGCCGAAGGCACCAACAACTACGCCGACAGCACCGACAATGCCACCACAGGCACCAAAGACCTCTCCGACGCCATTGACGATCTGGTGAAAGGCTTCCTCAACCTGCCGGGAACCTACCTGACCACCGATCAGGCCATCACCAAGCTCAATCAGGAAATCCTCAACCTCAACGGCAGCATCCAGGAAAACGGCCGCGTATTCGACGAGAACGGCAACGCCCTCCAAGGCCACGAAAAACAGGCATACGATTCACAATCCGCCTTGCAATCCCTGGCATCCACCGCACAGGACACCGCTCAAAAAATCATTGAGGAAGGCCAGGCCAACGGCGATGCTGCAGCAGCAACCCAACAAGCCGGAGACAAACTCGAACAGGCCCGCAAAGCCTTCATCGAAAACGCCCACGCCGCAGGCATGAGCGAACAGGCCGCAGGGGCGCTCGCCGACCGTTATGGCCTGACACGTGGGCAGGCGGATACGTTACGTCAGGGCGTCGAGAAGCTGAGCAATGCCGCCGCCAAGGGCATCGACCTGAAAATCAAGATCACCGATGATGCCAGCAAGGCGCTCGATGACGTGAAATTGAAGGCCGAGAAAATCGATGACAAGACCGTGCGCATCAGCGGCGACAACACCGACCTGATGCAGAAGATCGCAGACGCCACCGGAGCCACCATCGACCCGAAAACCGGGTTGCTGCAGGGGGACAACAGCGACATGCTGGCCAAGGTGGCCAAAGCGAACGGCTGGACCATCGACTCGAAAACCGGCTATATCTATGCAAACGACGATCAGGCCATCGGAGTGCTCCAAGGCCTGAACAACATGCAGATCGCGGACAAATGGTTCACCATCCATGGCAAATACGAGGATTCCTCAGGCGGCACGTATTCCAGCAGCGGTTATCGCCCGAAGGGCGCGATGGGCAACATACCAACCGGCAAGACCGGTGGCCTGTTCACCGGCTACGGGGTTTCGATGCGCGGCTACGCCGGCGGCGGCCGTGTCATCGAGGGGCTGCTGCCCGGCAAGGCCACCTACATGGGGGATGACAATATCACCCTGCTGAACGCGCGCGTCAAAAGCGGCGAATTCGTCAGCAATGTGAAATCGGTCGGCTATTACGGTGCCGACCTGTACGCGGCCATGAACCGTCGTCAGATTCCACGTGAGGTGTTCGCGAAGGTTCCCGCCGCGCAGACCGTCCCTCAGGGTCGGGCCATGCAGCCATCGGTGACCAATGTCACGGTCAACGTTGCAGGGTCGAAGAGCCCGGAGGTCGTGGCACGTGAGACGGTGGAAATCATCCGACGAGAGCTGGGGGTGAGGCAGTGAGGATTGCTTTGACGCCTCCGCTGGACAGTGGTCTGGAACCCGTCGTATTCGTGGATGGCAGTCCGCAGAACCTCTTCGCCACGTTGCATGATCCGTTTGAGGTCACGCTGGCAAGAAACTCGACGGATGGCTGGTATACGGCGGCCGAGGTACGGGAATCGCCGACCGATCGTCCGCAGGCGGACGGCGCCTACTGGCCATCCAGAATGACGTTGAAACCGCGCGTGGTCACAATCCGCGGCCGTGTCGTGCAGCACGACGGGTCAAGCTCGCTCGAACTGGCGTTGCTCAACGACCGGCTCAACGCGATGGTCGGCCAACGCCTTACCCTCCAGGTGGAGGACGCGCTCGGGCGGCGGCAATCCGACTGCTATCTCTCGAGCCAGATGAGCTGGTCGAGCGATCTCGGCGTCACGGACGTGACACTGATCGTCACCTGCCCGGACCCTCTCAAATACGGGCCGGAACAGTCGTTCCAGGCGTCCTCGTCCACGTGCCTGGTCGTGAACGGCGGCAACGCGCCGACATGGCCGCGGGTCAGGATCGACGGGCCGGTGAAGACGCTCAAGATCCGGCTCTCCGACGCCGGCGCGGATGGCCTGGTCGTCTGGCAGGGGGACGAGAAGGACGGCCTCGACCTCGACTTCCGCGACATGGTCCCCAGCCGCGGCACCGTCACGGACGACCACGCGTTCCCGATACCGCCAGGCACGCACCGTCTGACGGTCGACACCGGAAACATCGACGCGAAGGCCGTGGTGTTGCTGCGGCCGGCATGGAAGTGAGGAAGCATGGAAGCCGCCGAAATGCACGTGTACGACATCACCACCGGCAAACATGTGACGCGCCTGCCGTTCACCTTGTGCTCGTGGCAGGAATCCCGCAACCGTGAGGGCGGCATGAGCGTCGAGCTCGCGATGACCGACGTGCTGCGTGATATGGGGGCTCGGGGACTGCTGCAGCCTTGGCGCGTCATCGTCGCCTACCTGCCGGCACAAGGGCCAGCTCACGCCGGACCGCTGACGTATGTCAAATGGGCGGCTTCCGACCACAAAGTCACCTTGACCGTAGGCGGCGGTCTCACTCTCCTGACGAAACGCCTTGTCATCGGCCGCCAGCTCGCGGCGTCCTGGCGCGACCACAGCGTCGTCGTGGACGAGCGGAAGCCAGCCGGCGACCTCGCGCTCACCCTGCGCGGCCCGTACTGCAGGGACATCGCCTGCCAGCTGGTCGACGAGGCCCTGCAGTGGGGCATGCTGCCGATCACCCTGCCCGGATTCGTCCGCAAGGGCAGTCTGACCCGTACCTACTACGCGTGGGATCTGGCCACCGTCGCCGACCGGCTCACCGACCTGACCAACCTCGAGAACGGCATCGAGATACGCTTCGCCCCTCGCATCAAGGACGACGGATCCATCACATTCGACTTCACCGCGACCGACCAGACGCTGGCCGACCGGGCAGCGACAGATCGATGGAACGCCGTCATCCCGGACAGCCGGATCATCCTCGATTCCCTCACCGACGACGGAGCCGACCTCACCTCGCAAGTCTGGCTCACCGGCGGCAAGGACAACGACAAAACGCTCATGTGCCGCAGAAGCACGGAACTGCCACAGAAACGCGGCTGCATGTTCATGCAATCCGTCGACACGGAGCACACGACCGTATCGAGCATGAAAACACTGCAGTCACACGCCGTATCCGACCTGCGCAGACACGCCTTCCCAGCGGAAACCTTCGAATTCCGCGTGGGCGAAGAGAGAGCGCCGCACGTGGGCGACAACATCGACGTGACGGTCTCCGACGACTTCATCGGAGCGTCCACGCTGCACGTCACCATCACCGACATGTCGGGCACGTCGGATTCCGACTGGGTGACGGTCGGCGCTCAGGAAAGGAGCTGACATGGCTGATGACGATACCATCGCTTCGATGGAAGCGTCCCAAGGGACCGCGCTGTGGCTGGGCGACGGCACGTGCGCGGGCGGCGGCGCGTCCGACGCGGCACACCGGTATTCCACTCTCACGAGCAAGGCGCTCGGACTCGTGGAGGAGAACCACGCCGCCACGGGCGTGGGATTCGCCACGAAGCCGGACATCGGCTCTCAGGTCGACGCGGCCTCGAAGCTCGGTTTGGCCGGTGTGGCGTACGTGTTCCTCACGGCCGGCATCACGGACTCCTACGATTCGCTCGGCAGCATACGCTCCGCCACGGCCGCCGCCGTCCGCGCGGCGGCGAAGGCATGGCCCGGGGCCCGCGTGGTGGCCGGCGTCGCGCCGGGCTGCCTGACCGGCTTGGACGACGCCGCGCTCGAACGCATGGAGCTCGTGTGGACAGCGATCCGCCTGGGCGCCGGGGACGCGGGCGCGCTCGTGTGCGATGGATTGTGGAAGGTGTGCGGCAGCGACCCCGCGCTGTGCTCGTCGGGCGGGCTGCCGAACGACGACGGGCACGCGCTGCTCGCGGAGTCCATCGAGGCGTCGGTGCGCGAGGACCAGGGCGAGCCGTTGGACCAACCGGTCGAGAACCTGACGCGCGTGGTCACGTCGGGCGGCGGGGACTGGCTGTCGCGCTCCCTGCGGGGGTCCAGGAGGCGCGAGGCCGAGAAAAGGGAGGCGAACCGTCCGACCGGCACGGAGCTCTCGAACATCACGTCGAAGCTGGAGGACGTGACGAAGGGGCAGGCCCTGATGCAGGCCATCCAGCAGCAGATGCTCGACCAGCTGCAGCGGCAGCAGAAAATGCTCGAATCCCAGCAGCAGCAACTCAAGCAGCAGCAGTACGCGCTCGCCGGCCAGCAGGACCAGCTCCGCCAGCAGCAGGCGTCCCTGCAGTCGCAGCAGAAGCAGTTGGAATCGATCGTGGGCCAGCAGGGCGAAACGGTGGCGTCCCTGCAGACGGTGACCGCCGACCTGCAGAAGCAGGCGCGGAACACGAGCGTACTGCTGAACTGGTGCAACGTGCAGTTCGGGGCGATCTCGAGCTATGTGGAAGGCTACGTGCCCGGCTCCAAGCCGGCGCTCGAATAGACGGGAGAAACACGTATGGCGACTATGGGCAGGAGGGTCGGGCGTCTGGACGTGCGCCTGGTGCGTGGGGACAGCGAGCGTTTGGGTGGCCGGTGGCGGCAGAGGTATCCGGACGGGACCGTGAAGGCGGTGGATCTGGGCGCGTGGAGCGGGACCGTGGAGCTGCGCAGTCCGGATGGTTCGGAGTTGTGGTATTCGCGCGCGTGCGGGGAGATGACCGCTGACGGGTATGCGATCGCGGACATCCCGCCGTCGGCGTTTACGGACGCGGTGTGGTCGTCCCGACGGGCCGGCCAGTGGAAGGTCACGGTCACGTCGCCGGGCGGCGGGACCAGGCGCACGTTGGGCTGGGGATATTACGCCCTGTCGGATTGATCGGAAAAGGAAAGGAGTCTGATATGGCTGAGCAGATAGTCGACATCATGGAGGCGACCATGCCCTCCTCTTCGGATGTGGCGGCCGTGGCGAGGTCGGCGGGCGGCGCGGCGGGTTTGGAGGCGGGTCGCACGGCGGCCTCCGAACTGGCCGGGGACATGCGTGACCGTCTGAACGCCCTGTCGTCCCGTTTGGACGTGGTCGTCGCGTCCGGGTCGGATGGCGGGGACGTGGGGACCGAGTTGAGGGACGTGCGCGTGGGCGCGGACGGGACAACGTACGGGTCGGCCGGCGAGGCAGTCAGGGCGCAGGCGCGATTGTGTGCTTCGGTGAGCGAGGCGTCGGCGTCGGGCGTGTCGGGCGTGCGCGTCATATTACACAGGGGCGAGGTACTGGACAACAACGGCATAAGATTCAACCCCGTCGCCGGGGTCCTATGCTACGTGACCGACGTGGTCATGGCGTCGGCCGGCGAGGAGTACGTGTACACGGGATCGTCCGACGGCGCGAAGTCCGTGTTCTTCTACGATTCGCTGATGCGCAATATCGGGAGCGTGAAAACCGATAACCCCAACGGGGAGTACGTGTTCCAAGTGCCGGGTGGCGCCTCGTACATGCGTGCCCAGTCGTTCGCATGGACGGATTCAACCTCGGACGTCACGCTGTCGCTGCGCGAGAAGGACGGCGAGGCCATACGGTGGATGCTGGACGGCAGGTACGCGACCGCGCTTAACGTCGGCAGGGTGTCGGACGTCGTCGGCGGCGTCCTGTCCGACGTGGGAGGCCTGGTGTACGGGCGTGGCTTTCTCCTCGGCGACGAGACCGTGCTGAGCCCGAGGTACGACGAGATGACGTCCGGCGCGTTCCTGAACCAATCGGGCGGTGCCACCCCATTTGACAGTGGGTACACGTCCGACTACATCGACCTCGACCTGCTCGGAGACGCGTACGTCACCGTGAGGACCATGGTGGCGTATGAGTCGCGCGCCGCCGCGCTCTACAATCGCGACTACGAATTCATCCGCATCCTCGGCGACAACGAGGACACGCATGGAATCACGAGCGTGGAATTTACCGTGTCCCTGCGCGAGTGCAGGATGATCGGTGGCGCGTACATACGGTTCGGGTTCTTGGGATACATCGTTCCGGATGCGGACAAATTCCAGGTCGTCTCGACGGCTCCGGTGGCACTCGGCGACTACATCGATTCCAGGAACGTGGCGTCCTATGCATCGAACGTCCTGTACGGAAAGAAGTACGTCGCCTGCGGTGACAGCTTCACCGCAGGCGCGGGACTGACCGGCGACGACTATGACCACGACCTCGGGACCGTGAAATCCTATCCGTGGTGGATTGCCAAGCGCAACGGCATGACCCTAGTCAACGAGGCCATATCCGGCAGCGACTTTACGAACATCGAAGGGGCGAACAACCCGTTCTCCGTGGAACGTTACCTAGCTGTCCCTAACGACGGCGACTATATCACGCTCATGTTCGGCCTGAACGAATGCGACTTAACCGCCGAACAGATCGGCTCCAGACAGGACACCGGCAACACGACCCTGTGGGGCGCGTACAACACCGTGTTCGAACGTTTCCTGACCGACATGCCGTACGCGAAGATTGGCGTCATCATACCGGACGCGTGGATGACCGAGACATACGCCGACGCGATCAAGGACATCTGCCGATACTGGGGAGTGCCCTGGTTGGACCTCAAGGGCGACCCGTCCGTGCCCATGGGAATCGGCGGACGCAACGGGATCGACGTCAGCCCGCGTGCTGTGGAACTGCGCAACAAGGCGTTCAGATTGTCCGACACCGACGCCCACCCCAACGCCAAGGCCCACGAATACCGGAGCACCATCATCGAACACTTCCTCAGAACCCTGTAAGGAAGTATCGTGTACCTCGTGGAGGTGGTGATGCCGGGTCGATGGCGACGTGACCGCGAAGATCATGGACCGCGCGACCGGTGCTGGAAGATCGACGCGTACGGGAGAATCGCCATCGACCACGGCGCCATCCGGAGCAACGAGGGATGGATCCGGCTCATGGGCAGCGTCCCACTCGACGAACCCGACCGATAGGCGGGGCGCGTCCCGTCACACGGCGTTCTGGTACCGGCCCCACAGGTAAGGTCTCGACGCGTTCCTTCCCGTGACCGTCGGGAGGACGAGGGTGATTTTCCCTGTCTCGTCCCAGCCCATGCGTGACATGGGCGTGATGTCACCCGCGCGGTCGGGCAGATAGGTGCTGGATTCCGTGTCGTAGAGCACGAACCCGAACGGCGGCATGCGGATGAACGCCATGTCGCAGAACGTCCCGTCGTCGAACAGGACCCGCATCCACCCGGAGAACACGCTCTCCCCGTCAAGCTTCGGAAGGACGACCATATGCAGCCGGTAACGCGCGGGCAACGAAATGTTCCCCCGGTCGAGCAGGAAGTCCTTGCAGTCGAGCATGCTGCCCGGCGCCGTCGTGGCGCAGAAGTTCGACACCACCTGCTTGACGAACGCCAGGGGACGGAACCCCTCGCCTAAGTCAAATTCGCAGTATCGCTCCACGCCGGCGGTCTCGGACTCGTTCCGGTCACGGTCGAGCCCGTCGAGGATGTCGCCGGATTCATGGGCGAAATCCAGGTACAGGCCTTTGAACGTTTCCACGTAGTTGGCGCCGAGATACTCGTTGCAGTCCTCGCACAGCGTCTTGAACGCCATCCCGTGGGACTGCTTGTACCCGTCATCGTCCCGGACCTCCATGTCGAACAACGAGTGCATCACAGCCCCATCCCCACGATGCACGACCACCACATGGTTGTTGCCCGTGGACCGGGGAGGGATATGCTCGAGCGTCAGCGGCTTGTGTTCGCCGCAAATCCTGCAGAACCTGTTGCCCATACCCCGAGCATATACGTCGAAAGGACAGCCTATGAATCCGCCAGCCGGTACCCCGTTGTGGGCGGTGATCCTGATCGCGGTGGTGCCGAGTCTGGCCACGGTCATAGTGGCGGTCATCCAGTCGCGGCAGATCCGCGGGCTGCGCGACCAGCAGTCGGCCACGAAGTGGGAGATCACGAACGACCATCAGGCGCCGTTGCGCGTGGACATGGACGAGAAGCACAAGCGGGTCATGGACGCGATCGACGGGCTGCGTGACGACATGAACGGCGAGTTCAAGACTGTCAACGAGCGGGTCGCCAACGCCGAACGCGAGCACCTGCAACTTCGCGAGGACATCAGGGAACTTAGGAGGCATCGATGATCGTCATCGCAATGGTGGTCGCCGCGATCGTCATATGGGCGCTCGTGCGTGGCGGCGACGACCGCTGGTAGAGGCCAATCAGAATTTTGCCCCATCCGGATCGGGTGGGGCTTTTCCATATCAACCGACAGTTAAGGAGAGGAATTGGACATCAAGAACAAAAGCAAGCCGAACCTGGTGACGCGGATCCTCGCGGTCATCGTCGCCGTACTGCTCGGCGTATCGCCGGCGACCGCCGTGGCGGATATGCAGGGCATTGATGTGTCGAGCTGGCAGCCGTCGAACATCACCAGGCTGGTGGACGCGGATCTGGCCGTGGTCAAGGTGACTCAGGCCACCGGCTACGTCAACCCGTCGTGGCGTGCGCAGGCGCAGGGCGCGGTGGACACCGGTAAGGCGCTGGGCCTGTACCATTACGCCGGCGGATACAATGCCACCAGCGAGGCTGACTGGTTCCTCGCGCAGATCGGCGACTACGTGGGGCGGGCGGTGCTCGTGCTCGACTGGGAGTCGAACCAGAACTCGGCGTGGGGCAACGGTGGCTGGGTGCTGCAGTTCGTGCAGCGCATCCACGATCGCACCCGCGTGTGGCCGCTCGTGTACGTGCAGGCGTCCGCCATCGGGCAGATTCCGCAGCAGGTGTGGGACAAGTGCGGCCTGTGGGTCGCCCAGTACGCGAACATGCTGCCGACCGGCTACCAGTCGAACCCGTGGAACTACGGAGCCTACGGCGAGGCCATGCGCCAGTACACGTCGACCGGCCGTCTCCCCGGATATTCGGGGAATCTCGACCTGAACGTGTTCCGCGGCGAACGCTGGCAGTGGGACGCGTACGCGCAGGGCGACGGTGCGAAACGACCGTCCGCCCCGCTGCCGGAAACCACGACCGGCGCCACGGGCCAGCAGACCGCGAACACCGGACGCCAGTGCGTCGTGGTCCAGCCGGGCGACTCGCTCAGCGCGATCGCGGCCCGATACGGCGGCACGTGGGGCGAGTGGACCGGCTACGCGTCCGGCAACCCCGGACTGATCTACGCCGGCGAGACCGTCTGCCGCGGTACCACGCAGCAGACCGTCACGGGCGGCCAGCGTCCGTCCGGCACGGGGTCGTTGCAGGTCACCGTGCAAAGCGGCGACACCATGAGCGGCATCGCCGCGCGATACGGCGCGTGGCCGCTGTCCTCGTGGAGCGTGCCCAGCGGCAACCTCAACCTGATCTACCCCGGTCAGGTCGTCACCTACAACGGCGGCGGCAGCGTCGCCACCGGCAGCAACGCGCCGCCGGCAACCCGTACCGTGACCGTGCGCAGCGGCGACACCCTCAGCGGCATCGCCGCCCGCCTCGGCATCGGCTACACGCAGCTCACCGGCTATCGCAGCGGCAACCCCAACGTGATCTACCCCGGCGAAGTGCTGCACTACTGAACTACTGAGAACCCGAACCCAACCTGGGAACCCCGCACCTTAGCCGGGCGGGGTTCCCAGGTTCCAACTGCAGAATCGAGGACAATATGACCGACGAAAACACCGAACCCAAGACCGCCGGCACGGAGCCGACCGTGCCCGATTGGCTGCTGCCGAACCGAGCCTATGACGTGCTCAAATGGCTCGCGCTGATCGTGCTGCCGGCCATCGGCGTGCTCGTGCAGACCCTCGGCCCCGTATGGGGCTGGACGTGGGCCGATCAGGCCGCGACGACCATCAACGCCGTCGCCCTGGCCATCGGCGTCGTCATCGGCGCAAGCACCCTCAAGGCCAAGGCATCCAAAACCGAATAACCATAAAAACACCGCCCCTCCATCCGGCATAACGCTGGACGGAGGGGCGGTTTTCACGTTTTGGGAGTAGCTTTCCGAGGCTCATTTTTTGCCCACATTTTGCCCACATTTTTCGTAAAAACAGGTTAAAAACCGTTAAAACCGGTTAAAACGAAAAAAGCCGCCCAGCCCTACTCCCGCAAGGCAAAGCGGCCATTTTCCAACCCACTCTCAGCTCAGTGCGTCCTTCAACTTGCTGAAGAAACCTTTCTTTTGACCGGCCTGTGGACGGGATGCCTGGGAGACGTGCGTGGCGCCTGAATCGTGCGAGGCGGCGAACTGTTCGATGAGGCCACGCTCGGTTTCGTTGAGCTTGGTGGGGATAAGCACATTGACGTGGGCGATGAGGTTGCCGCGCTCGTCCTTGTTGCGGATGTTCGTGACGCCCAGTCCCTTAAGCGTCACCGTGTCCTCAGTCTGGCAGCCGGCCGGGATGGACACGGTCTTCTCACCATCGAACGTATCAATGGACAGATCGTGGCCAAGCACGGCCCAGCTCATCGGCACCTGAATCCAGCAGTGCAGGTCGTCGCCATCGCGGGTGAACTGCTTATCCGCCTTGATGCGGATGTCGATGTACAGGTCGCCGGCAGCGCCGCCGCCCTCACCCACTTCGCCCTGGTTGGCCAACCGCAGACGCGCGTTGTCGTTGATGCCGGCGGGCACGGTAACGCCCACGGTACGCGTGGTGCGCACACGGCCGTGGCCCATGCAGCTGGGGCACGGGTTCTGGATGATGGTACCGTGGCCCTCGCAACGTTCACAGGGGGCGGAGGTCATCATCTGGCCGAGCATGGTGCGCACGACCTTCTGCATGAATCCCTGTCCGTGGCAGTCGGGGCAGGTGACCGGCTGTGCGCCGCCCTGGGCACCGGAGCCACCGCACTCCTGGCACAGGGAGAACGTATTGATCTTGACATGCGCGGTGCCGCCGAACACCGCCGTCTTCAAATCGATGGACGCCGAGGCCAAGGCATCGCGGCCGGGCTGGGTACGCGGCACCGGGCCCTGTGAGCCACCGCCGAACGCGGAACCGAAGAACGTGGAGAACACGTCGCTCATATCGCCGAAGCCCGCCCCGGAGAAGCCGCCGGCACCGGCGTTCGGGTTGTTCAGGTCGACTCCCGAATCATACATACGGCGTTTGTCCGGATTGGACAGCACATCGTAGGCGTTGTTCACTTCCTTGAACTTGTCCTCGAACTCAGGGCCCGCGATGTCGGGGTGGTACTTACGGCTGAGCTTGCGGTATGCCTTCTTGATCTCGTCGTCACTGGCGCCGCGTTCCACACCCAGCGTCTCGTAATAATCTGCCACTTGATTGATCCTTTGTGTTCGTTTGGTCTGCGGGTCATTGTGCCACAGACGGCGGTCAGTCTTGAGTCCGGCCCTCGGAGAGGAAGGCGGTCAAATATCTGGCTACGGCCCTGACGGCGGCCATAGTGGCCGCGTAGTCCATGTGGGTCGGCCCTATGGAGCCAACGAAGGCGATGGGTTCCGTGTCGTTCGTCTGGCTCTCCGTCTCGGATTCGGTTTCGGGTTCGCCTACGGGATCGTTCCCCGCCGGTTCGCCCGCCGCTCCGCTGCGCCCATAGCCACTGCTGACCACGGAAGCATGCAGTAGTCCGGGGGTGTGCATTTCGGAGCCGATGGCCACGCCCACGCCGGATGCATTCGTCTCCTCGCTCAGGTTGCTCATGAGCTTCATCAGCACGACCTGTTCTTCCAGCGCGTCGAAGAGCGGGGCCAGATCGGCCAGGGACCGGGAGTGGGCCAGGTGCGAGGTGCCGGACATGTACAGTTCGTTCGCGCGTTCGTCCAATGCCATCGATTCGAAGGCGTCGGCCAGCGCGTCGGCCACGCCACGCACCGACTCGTAGCCGGCGCTGGCGGCGATGGATCGCACGGTCTCCGCGGATTTCGATAGGGACAGCCCGTCGCATTGCTCGTTGACGGTGTTGGAGAGCCGGTTGATCTCGTCCACGGCGGGCATGGATGCGATGGTCAGGCCGTGCTGGGCCACGCGGCCTGTGTCGGTAATCACCACGGCGAGCAACGTGGTCATGGCAACGGGCACCATCTCCACGTGCCGCAATGTGGCCTTGGCCAGCGATGGCGAGGCGACTACGGCCACTTGACCGGTGATTTCGGACAGCAGTCGTGCCGAACGTTGCAGCGCGTCCTTGAGACTCACCGATCCGGACAGGAAGCTGTTGATGCCGCGGCGTTGCGCCTCGCTGAGCGGCACCACGGTAGCAAGTCGGTCCACAAAGTATCGATAGCCCTTTTCGGTGGGCACGCGACCGGCCGAAGTGTGCGGCTGAATCAGATAGCCTTCGTCCTCCAGAGCGGCCATATCGTTACGGATGGTGGCCGAACTGACGCCGAGATCATGGTCGCGCGTCAGCGAAGTGGAGCCCACAGGCTCCTGAGAACGGATGTAATCCTCCACCACGGCGCGCAGCACCAGCATGCGTCTTGATTGCGTCATGCGCGCCTCCTCATATATGCATACATATTCATATCAGTCACGGTTCACTCAGGGCGTACCCCGACGGTCGGTTCGCCACGCCGCGACACGCGGGAACCCAGAAATATTGCCTCTTTCTTGGCTCCGCCACGTGCAGGTGGCGCACTTCACCTTAGAACATTGTATTAGCACTCCTTAGGCTTGAGTGCTAATGCGTTCGTTTGCAGCGTAGCAATGTTCACTGTGAACGCTAACAGAACACAAACTACCAAAACACGCCAAAATTGCACCACAACGTCGCAAACCGACGCTAGCATGGTAATCGCAATGTGAGGGCGTCAAGCGCCCGGCACAAGCCGGATACGCGGCCCGACCAATTGGAAGGAAAGTAATCCATGACCGAATTCAAGGAGACCGAGCTCGACGAGCGCGCCATCAAGATGGCGAAGGTCCTTTCGGCTGACGCGGTTGAGAAGGCAGGCTCCGGCCACCCCGGCTCCCCCATCTCCCTGGCGCCCGTCGCCTACACGCTGTACCAGCACTTCATCAAGCACGATCCGAATGATCCCAACTGGGAAGGCCGAGATCGCTTCATCCTTTCCGGTGGCCACGCCTCCCTCACCCAGTACGTCCAGCTGTACTTCTCCGGCTACGGCGTGACCCTGGACGACCTTAAGAACTTCCGTGGCGGCGCTGCCACCCGCACCCCGGGCCACCCGGAGTACGGCCTGACCCCGGGCATCGAAATGACCACCGGCCCTCTGGGCCAGGGCTTCGCCTCCGCCATCGGCTTTGCCTACGGCGAGCGTTTCCAGCGCGGTCTGCTTGACCCGGAGACCCCGAAGGAAGATTCCCCGTTCTACCACAAGATCTGGGCCATCTGCGGTGAAGGCGACATCGAGGAGGGCATCTCCGGCGAGGCCGCTTCCCTGGCCGCCAACCAGAAGCTCGGCAACCTGACCGTGATCTTCGACGCCAACCGCATCCAGATCGAAGGCGACACCAACCTGGTGCTGGCCGAGGACGTGCTCAAGCGCTTCCAGGCCTACGGCTGGTACACCGACGAGTTCAGCTTCATCCAGCCCGACGGCTCCTACAAGGAGGACATCGAGGGCTTGGCTGACGTCATCGCCAAGGCCGAGAAGGCCGCTCCGGACCAGCCGAAGCTCATCAAGGTTCACTCCCTGATCGCTTGGCCGACCCCGGGCAAGACCAACGACCCGTCCTCCCACGGTTCCAAGCTGGGTACCGAGGCTGTTGCCGGCCTCAAGGAAGCCCTCGGCTACGATCCGGAAGAGAACTTCCACGTTGACGAAGAGGCTCTGGCTCACGCTCGCAAGGTTGCCGAGCGCGGTCTCGAAGCCCACAAGGAATGGGACGAGAAGTTCGACGCTTGGCGCAAGGCCAACCCGGACAAGGCTGCCCTGTACGACCGTCTGAAGGCCGGTGAACTGCCGGAAGGCTTCGACAAGGCTCTTGACGACCTTGAGGCCACCTTCGAAGTCGGCAAGGGTGTCGCCACTCGTGGCGCCTCCGGCTCCGTGCTCAACGCCATCGCCGCTGTCATGCCGGAACTCTGGGGCGGCTCCGCCGACCTCGGTGGCTCCAACAAGACCGATCTCAAGGGCGCTGCCACCTTCGCCCCGGCCGAGTGCGCCACCAAGCAGTGGCCGAACTGCAACGAGTTCGGTCGCCAGCTGCACTTCGGCGTGCGCGAGTTCACCATGGGCTGCATCACCAACGGCATCCTGCTGGGCTCCCACACCCGTCCGTTCGGCGGCACCTTCTTCATGTTCTCCGACTACGAGCGTTCCGCCGTTCGTCTGGCCGCCCTCATGGAGATTCCGAACCTGTACATCTGGTCCCACGACTCCGTCGCCGTCGGCGAGGATGGCCCGACCCACCAGCCGGTTGAGCACCTTGCTTCCTTCCGCGCGATTCCTCAGCTTGAGGTCATTCGCCCGGCCGACGCCTTCGAGACCGCCGAGGCTTACCGTTACTTCTTCGAGAAGAAGAACACCCTGCCTGGTGCCATGGTTCTGACCCGTCAGGGTGTCCCGGTTCTTGCCGAGACCGCCGCCAAGGCCAAGGACGGTGTCAAGAAGGGCGCTTACGTTCTGGTCGACACCGAGGGCACTCCGGACGTCATCCTCATGGCTTCCGGTTCCGAGGTCCAGTGGGCTGTGGCTGCCGCCAAGACCCTGGCCGGCGAGGGCGTCAAGGCTCGCGTCGTGTCCGTGCCGTCCATGGAATGGTTCGAGGAACAGGACGCCGAGTACAAGGAGGCCGTGCTTCCGGCCGCTGTCAAGGCTCGTGTCTCCGTCGAGGCCGGCGTTGCCATGCCGTGGTACAAGTACCTCGGCTCCTACGGCAAGCCCGTCTCCATCGAGCAGTTCGGCCTGCAGGGCGACGGCGCTCAGAACATGATCGACCTCGGCATCACCGCCGAGCACGTGGTGGAAGCCGCCAAGGCCTCCATCGCCGAAGTCGAAGCCGCCAAGTGAGTCCCCTAGCCTCCCTCTGACGAGGGAGGCTTGTACTCAAGACTCCACCTGATCGGCCCTCTCGTTAGAGGGGGTCTACTTAAAGATTTGTTCCAATACGGAATATAAGGAGAAAAATAAATGACTGAAGCAACTCAGCGTACGTCTGACAACGGCGTTTCCATCTGGCTGGACGACCTGTCCCGCTCCCGCATCGAGTCCGGCTCCCTGCAGGACCTCATCGCCAACAAGAACGTCGTCGGTGTGACCACCAACCCGTCCATCTTCCAGAAGGCCCTGAGCCAGGTCGGCCCGTACGACGCTCAGCTCAAGGAGCTCGGCAAGGTTGACGTTGAGACCGCTGTCCGCGAGCTCACCACCACCGACGTGCGCAACGCCACCGACATCTTCCGCGAGATCGCTGAGGCTACCGACTTCGTCGACGGCCGCGTCTCCATCGAGGTCGACCCGCGTCTGGCCCACGACACCGAGAACACCGCCAAGCAGGCTGTGGAACTCTGGGAGAAGGTCAACCGCCCGAACGCCATGATCAAGATTCCGGCAACCCTCGAAGGCCTGCCGGCCATCACCGCCACCCTGGCCAAGGGTATCTCCGTGAACGTCACCCTGATCTTCTCGCTCGAGCGCTACGAGCAGGTCATCGACGCTTACATCGAGGGCATCGCTCAGGCTGCCGCCAACGGCCACGACCTGAAGCACATCGGCTCCGTCGCTTCCTTCTTCGTGTCCCGCGTGGACACCGCTGTCGACAAGCTGCTGGAAGCCAACGGCTCCGACGAGGCCAAGGCTCTGGAGGGCAAGGCCGCTGTGGCCAACGCTCGCCTGGCTTACGAACTCTTCGAGAAGAAGTTCGCCGAGGATCCGCGTTGGGCCGACCTGGCTGCCAAGGGCGCCAAGGTTCAGCGTCCGCTGTGGGCTTCCACCGGCACCAAGAACGCCGCCTACTCCGACTGCAAGTACGTTGACGAGCTCGTTGCCAAGCACATCGTCAACACCATGCCGGAGAAGACCCTGAACGCTCTGGCCGACCACGGCAACGGCGCTCCGTCCATCGAGGGCACCTACGAAGAGTCCCACGCCATCATCAACAAGCTGGCTGAGCTCGGCATCAACCTCAAGGACGTCACCGACAAGCTGGAGGCCGACGGTGTCGCTGCCTTCATCAAGTCCTGGGATTCCGTGCTGTCTGACGTCCAGTCCGGCATCGACCGCGTGAACGCCTGAGATTTGACGACTGATGCGTGTTTAGCGCACTAGTTGATTAGCTCACAGAAGCCCCGACCCCAACGGTCGGGGCTTCTTTCGTTTGTTGCTACAGTGGTACGAGCATATGAGAGAAAGGCCGAATCGTAATGAACAAACTTGTCGCACGCCAGCGGTTGGTGATGACCTTCACCTTCTTTTCGATGTTCTTCGGAGCGGGCAATCTGATTTTTCCGCCGTTCGTCGGCGCGCAGGCCGGTTCCGCGACCATACCGGCGGCCATCGGTTTCATCGTCTCCGCAGTCGGCCTGCCGATTCTCGGCGTGCTGGCGGTCACCTTCGCCGGCGGTTTCGACAAACTCGCCAGCCGGGTCTCCCCCAAATTCGCCTTGTTCCTCGGCGTGGCGATCATGCTCACCATCGGCCCGTGCTTTGCGATTCCACGTACGGCGACCACCTCATTCGAAATGATGGTGGCTCCTTTCGTACCGTCCTCCTATGGCTGGCTGGCCCAACTCATCTACTCGCTCGTGTTCTTCACGCTGGCGTTCCTGTTCGCCCAGCATCCCGAGAAACTCTCCAAAGTGCTCGGCCGATTCATGGGGCCGTTGCTGCTGGTGCTCATTGCTGTCCTGTTCATCGCCTGCCTGATCCACGGCATCGGCATCCCGGCCAACCCGATGGGCGACTACTCCACAAACCAGATCGCACGCGGCTTCCTCGACGGCTACCAGACCATGGACCTGCTCGCCGCGCTCTACTTCGGCATCGTGATCTCCGCGAATATCCGCGCCCAACAAGTCGATGACGAATCGCAAGTGCAGAAGGAGACCGCGTATGCCGGGCTCGGCACCGGCGTACTGCTGATCGTGATCTACGGCGCGCTGAGCTACGTGGGCGTGGTGTCCGGAGCCATCGTCACCATCGACCCCACCAAAGACACGGGCGCGACCGTGCTCACCAACCTCACCTCATCCCTGTTCGGCACGTTCGGTACCGCGTTCCTTGGCGTCGTGTTCGTCATCGCCTGCCTCAACGTATGCACCGGACTGATCGGCACCTGCGCCACCTACTTCCATACTCGGTTCCGGACCGTCGCCGGCCGAACGTTGAGCTACCGCACTTGGCAGGTCATCTTCACCGTGTTCAGTTTCATCGTGTCCAATGCCGGGCTGAGCGCGATCATCAAGGTTTCCGTGCCGGTGTTGTCCGCACTGTATCCGATCGCCATCGTGCTGGTACTGCTGACGCTGACCCACAAGTCGCTCGGCGCGCGATTCCCGCGCGTCTATTTCTGGACTGTGCTGCTGGTGGGCATCGCATCCTTCGCCACCTGCATCTCCAGTTTGGTCGCCGTCTTCGGCGGTTCCATCGGCTGGCTGGACGCGGCGCTGGCTATGCTGCCTTTGCAGCAATACCAGCTCGGCTGGGTGGTCCCGGCTATCCTCGGTGTTGCCATTGGTATCGCCGATGCTCCGCGACGGTAGTTTTCCCGGTCTGTGCCGGAGTCTGGCGGTCGGTCGGTGATGGCGGTTGTTGCGACGCTCAGCGGTGCCGGTGTATCGTTCGCACCACTATATGAGCGCATTTGGGGCGGCATGATGCTGCATCCGAACTGTCCGGCGATTGGCAGAATGCCCTACTATCTCTCGGGCCAAGCAACTGACGATTATGGAGTCTGCGTCACCTCACCACTGTGGTTTATGACGGTGACTGCGCTGAGTGTTGTCGCGATTCTCTGTCTGACCGTTGCGGGAGTACAGGGCTTTTCGCGCCATCGGCTCTGTTCCCGTTGCCCTGTTCTGGTCAGGTATCACGTTCTTTACCTACAGCTACAACACTGGTAGACACACCGATTTCTGCCCAGCGCTATCGGCAACTGACAATGCAGGTCTTGTCGCTTATTGCATCGGCCATGAAGCTTTGGGACTGCTGACCGTCGTGTTGTGCGTGCTGCCATTGTTCTCCCTGCTTTTGGCGATTACGGCCATCACGTTGGCTGCGCACGACGCGACACCACCGGCATAAAATCTCCTTCATATCACGAAACAACGGGCACCCGTTTTGCGAGGCATTCTATCCGTCCCGTGTTTCGCAACGCATGAGACGGCACATCCATTGAATCAGGAGTCTAGACCATATCTCGCCGAATCTTGCGGTAGGTGGCATAGAACAGGAAGCCGGCCACGATGCCGGAGGTGGCGTCGGAGATGGGTTCGGCGATGAAGATGCCGTTGACGCCGATCCAGTGCGGCAGCAGCAGCGCGAGCGGCACGAGCAGGATGATCTTGCGGAAGATGGCCAAGAACACCGACTGTTTGGCCTGGCCCATGCCGACGAGTGCGCATTGCGCGCCCATCTGGATGCCGAAGATACCCCAGCCGCAGACGAAAATCGGCATCATGCGGGTCACGATGTCGATGACAGTCTGTTCCGAGGTGAACCATGAGGCGAAAAAGCCGGGGAATGTGGCGAGTACCGACACCAGCGCCGTGGCGGAGACGATCTGCGTGACGAAGGCCATGCGGACCGCCTGGCGGACGCGCTCCATATGCCGGGCACCGAAGTTGAACCCGATGATCGGCTGGATGCCTTGCTGGAAGCCGCTGGTCAGGACGCTCACGATCTGCATCAGCGAAGTGATGATGGTGATCGACGTGACGTAATCGTCGCCGCCGTAGCGTTGCAGCCCCACGTTGAACACCACGTTGATCAGGCATTCGGTGATCTGCATGATGAAGGGTGCCAGACCGAGCGCCAGCACGGGGATGATGATCCGATCGAACCGGATGTTCAACGGCCGCAGGCGAATCGCGCTGCGCCCGGAGGAGAGGAACAGTACGATCCATATGGTCGAGACCAGTTGGGCGAGCACGTTCGCGGCGGCCGCTCCCCTGACGCCCCATCCGAACACGAAAATGAACACGGGGTCAAGAAGGATGGATATGCCGGTGCCGATGAGTACGGAGACCATGGCCACAGTGGTTTTGCCCTGCGCCGAAATGAAGTTGTTGAGTCCGAGCGTGAGTTGCACGAATACGGTGCCGATCAGGTAGATGGTGATGAAGTCGACCGCATATTCGATGGTCGCATCGCTGGCGCCGAAGGCGTAGAGAATCGGCCGTTTCGCCAACTGCAGCAGCACGGTGAGGGTCAGGGCTATGGCGATGAGGAACGCGGCGCTGGTGCCGAGGATGCGTTCGGCTTTCTTGAAGTTGCCGCGCCCAAGTTCAATGGAGGCGCGCGGCGCGCCGCCTGCGCCGATCAGCGAGGCGAAGGCGGTGACGGCCAGCAGAATCGGGAAGCAGATGCCCACGCCGGTCATCGCCGCGTTGCCCACTTCGGGGATGTGCCCGATGAACAGTCGGTCGATGATCGTGTACGAGGCGTTCGCCGCCTGCGCCACGATGGTGGGGACCGACATGGTCAGGGCCAAACGGGGCACCGGTTTGGTGCCCAGCCCGGCATCGATCGTGTTCGCCTGTACCAAGGATCAGCTCTGCCAGTAGTAGCTGAAGAAGTCGGAGATCTCCCCCATGGTTTCGCGCAGCATGCCCATGCGCGGCAGGTACACCACGCGGAAGTGGTCGGGGCGATGCCAGTTGAACGCGCCGCCGTGGCTGATGAGGATGTGCTTGTCATGCAGCAGGTCGAGCGCGAACTGCTCGTCCGAGTGGATGTTGAAGCGTTTGACGTCGATCTTCGGGAAGATGTAGAACGCGGCCTTCGGCTTGACGGCGGTGATGCCGGGGATCTGGTTGAGCATGTCGTAGACGAGGTCGCGCTGGTCGTGCACGCGGCCGCCCGGCACGATGTAGTCGTTGACGCTCTGGTGGCCGCCGAGCGCGGTCTGCACCACGGACTGGGCGGGCACGTTCGAACACATGCGCATGTTGGCGAGCATGTTGAGGCCCTCGATGTAGTCCTTGGCAATGCGCTTGTTGCCGGACAGGATCATCCAGCCGATGCGGTAGCCGGCGATCATGTGCGATTTCGACAGGCCGGAGAAGGTCACGCAGAACAGGTCCGGGGCCATCGAGGCGATGGAGATGTGCTGCAGGCCGTCCATGACGAGGCGATCGTAGATTTCGTCGGAGAAGATGATGAGCTGGTGTTCGCGCGCGATGTCGACGATCTGCTGGAGCACTTCCTTTGGGTAAAGTGCGCCGGTGGGGTTGTTCGGGTTGATGATGACAATCGCCTTGGTGTTGCTGGTGATCTTGGAGCGGATGTCGTCGATGTCCGGATACCATTCGGACTGTTCGTCGCACAGGTAGTGCACGGCGGTGCCGCCGGCCAGGTTCACGCAGGCGGTCCACAGCGGGTAGTCCGGGGATGGCACGAGCACTTCGTCGCCGGTGTCGAGCAGCGCGGACATGGACAGGTTGATGAGCTCGCTGACGCCGTTGCCGGTGTAGATGTCGTCGATGGTGACGTTCGGGATGTTCTTCAGCTGCGCGTACTGCATGATGGCCTTGCGCGCGGAGAACAGGCCCTTGGACGGCGAGTAGCCTTCGGTGTCGGTGAGCTGGTGGGCCATGTCGTAGACGACTTCGTCCGGCGTGCGGAAGCCGAAGGGTGCCGGGTTGCCGATGTTCAATTTCAGGATGTGGGTGCCGTTGGCCTCCATGCGCATCGCCTCGTCGGCGACCGGGCCGCGCACGTCGTAGAGCACGTTGTCGAGCTTGTGCGATTTGCCGAAGGTGCGGCGGCGGCCCACGGGAATCTCGCTGTCCGTCTGGGGCTTGGAGGCACCCGTGGCAAGCGGTGTGGCGGCGTGTTCGCCGTCCGTGACGCTGTTGGAGGCGTCCGAGTTCAATTGCGTGGTGGATTCCTCGCCGCGCAGCCAGTTCATGTCGACGTCCAGTTCGCTGGCCAGGAATTCGAGCACGTCCTCGCGGGGCATGGTCTTGCCGGCCACGTATTGGCTGATGTGGCTCTTGCCCATCTTTACACCACGATGTTCGGCGGCGTGCACCAAATCGACCTGCTTCAGTCCCCTGCTGTTCATCGCATTGCGCAGACGTTCCGCAAACACCGATACGCTCATATCCTTATGCCTCCAACCGGGAGTTCAATTTATCTTTTGAACAACGGTTCAAAGCATACCCCCGGTTCAACACAAGTTCAATTTTGGCGTGTTCTCGAGTCTCGACCGGTTCAGCCCAACTGCGCTTCAATCCATTGGGCGACGCCGTCCTCGTTGTTGGACGGGCAGATCTCGTCGGCGATGGACAACACCTTGGGGTTCGCGTTGGCCACGGCCACGCCCCGGCCGGATTCGCTCATCATGTTGATATCGATGAGGTCGTCGCCGAAGGCGGCTGTCTGTTCAAGCGGCACGTCCAGTCGCTCGCACAGCAGGTGCAGCGCGCGCTCCTTGTTGGCCTGCGGGTTCATGAGCATCCACATCACGCCTTCGCTGATGGAGATGTCGAAGTCCGGCGGAATCAGCGCACGCAGCTCGTTCCACTGTTCAGGCTCGGGGAAGATGGTGATCTTGTCCGCCACGCCTTCGGGCACGTCGTGGAAGTTCGTGTATTGGAAGGCCTGAGTTTTCCAATACACGCGCACATCGAAGTTGGTGTAGCGCACGTCGTTCATCACGATGCCGAGCTTCAGGCCGGGCATGCGATCGAGCAGGAACAGACAGACTTCGCAGGCACGCCGTGAGGAGAAGCCAATCTTGATCAAATGGTTCTCATCGGCCGGCGTGGCACCTGAGGTGAGCAGGTCGAAGTCGGAGTGGGCCGGGTCGAAATCGATGAGGGCGCCGTTCAGATAGATTACGGCGTCCACCGGCAGTTTTTCGGCGAACTGGAGACCGGTACTCACCGGCCGCGCGGTGGCGATGGCGAATTGCATTCCGGCATCGTGCGCGCGGTTGATGGTGTCGATGCTGCGCTGGGTGATGAACCGGTCCTCGAATACCTCGGCGTCGTGCAGCAACGTGCCGTCGAGGTCGGCGACCAGCAGTCGGGGTTGTTTCGGCGTGATGGCGTCGAGAATCACAGCAGCCCCTCGCAGTGTTCACGCACGAGTTCGGCGGAATGGTGCAGTTTGGCCCGCTCGTCCTCGCTCAGATCGAGTTCGACGATCTCGTTGGCACCATTGGCGCGCAGTTCAGTGGGGACGCCGAGGAACACGTCATGTTCGCCGTATTCGCCGTCCAACAGGGTGGAGACGGGCACGATGCGGCGTTCGTCCCACAGGATGGTCTGTACGATGCCGGCCACGGTGGAGGCGATGCCGAAGTTGGTGCCGCCCTTGGCCGCGACGATCTCATTGCCACGGGTGCGGGTCTTCTCTTCGATTTCGGTGGTGGACACGGAGGCGAAACGGTCTTGGTTGTCGGCCAGGAAGCGGGCGAATGGCTTGCCGCCGAGCGAGACGGTGGACCATGCGGTGAACTGGGAGTCGCCGTGCTCGCCCATCACGAAGCCGCCCACGTTGCGCGGGTCGAGGCCGGTCTCTTCGCCGATGATGGTCTTGAGACGCGAGGTGTCGAGCGCGGTGCCGGTACCGAGCACCTGGGTGCGAGGCAGACCGGAACGTTTCCAGGCATACCAAGCCATCACGTCGACCGGGTTGGAGACCATGACGATCACGCCGTCAAAACCGGAGGCCATGACGTTGTCGACCACTTCGCCCACAAGACCCACGGTGAAGCCGAGTTCGGCCATGCGGTTGGAGTTGGCCGGCGGCTTGCGGCCCACGGTGATGACGACGATGTCCGCATCCTTGCAGTCGGCGTAGTCGCCGGCGCGCACCTTGACGTGGCGGTCCTGGAATTCGCTGCCATCATCGAGGTCGCGGGCCTCCCCCAGGGCCTTGGCGGCGGAACGGTCGATGAGCACAAGCTCATTGCACAGGCCGTGCGTGACGATGCCGAAGGCGGCGGTGGCACCGACCTGGCCGGTGCCGACGATAACGACTTTGTTGCGGTTCATAGTGACCATGGTGATGTCCTTTCGTAATACTCGATAGAACGCATACGACCCATGACCGACGGTAACGGTCATGGGTCGCGAGCGACAAGTCTATATGGCGTGCAAGCCGATCAGCCGAGGTTGAACTTGGTCATCATGTCGAGGCCGATAATCAAGGCCACCCACACCAGAGCGATGATAACGGTCCAACGGTTCAGGTTCTTTTCGGCGACACCGGAAGTACCGGCGTTCTGGGTCAGACCGCCGCCGAACATGTCGGACAAACCGCCGCCCTTGCCCTTGTGCATAAGGATGAGCAGGGTCAGCACGAAGCTGAGCAGCACGACGATGACTTGCAGCGTGATCTTAAGAGCGGTCACAGGGTACCTCCGGATTGATTGGACTGTTGACTAGCATAGCGCACACACGGGAAAACCGTGGTATTAGTTCCGTGATTTCGTGGATTTCAGTGCCAGTCGAGCGATTTTGGCGAGTTCCTCAACGTCCAGGGCCGCCCCTCCGATCAGGAAGCCGTCAACGTCGGGCTGGGAAATGAGTTCCGCCGCATTTTTCGAGGTGACCGATCCGCCGTACAGGATACGTACGCTATCGGATACCTTCGTGCCAAAAGTGGTCTTCAAATCGTTGCGGATGGCGTTTGCGGCATCCTGGGCGGATTGCGGAGTGGCCACCATGCCGGTGCCAATGGCCCAGACAGGTTCGTAGGCCACGATGAGTTTGGCGGCTTGTTCTTCGTTGAGATCGCGGGTGACGTCTCGTACCTGGCCCACGGCGAAATCGAGTTCAATGCCTTGACGTCGTTCCTCGAAGCTTTCGCCGACGCACAAAATCGGCTGCATGCCGGCGGCGAGCACAGCACGTACCTGATCGACGATATTGGCGTCATCTTCAGGATGGTATTTGCGGCGTTCGGAGTGGCCGACGATGACGTATGAGCAGCCGAGATGGGCGATCATGTCCGCGGACACATCGCCGGTGAAGGCACCTTGGGTGGTCACGGAAACGGATTGTGCGCCGTAGGCGACATGGAGCTTGTCGGCTTCGACCAGCACCTGCACGCTGCGCAATGACGTGAACGAGGGGAAAAGCGCGACTTCGCAGCGTTTAAAGTCGAAGTGAGCGTCACGCAACAGCCATACCAGCTTCTGCACGAAGTAAGTGGCTTCAAGATGGTCGAAATTCATCTTCCAGTTGCCGGCCACCAACGGAATGCGTTTGGACGCCATATGTTTCCCTTCTAAAAAAACGTAGCTCCCCTCAAGGAGGGGAGCTAGAAAATGGATTACTCAAGCACCTTCAGGCCAGGGAGCTCCTTGCCTTCGAGGAACTCGAGGGAAGCGCCACCACCGGTGGAGATGTGGGAGAAGCCGTCCTCCGGGAAGCCGAGGTTGCGCACGGCGGAGGCGGAGTCGCCGCCACCGACGATGGTGAACGCACCGGCTGCGGTGGCGTCGACCAGACCCTGGGCCACGGCCTTGGTGCCGGCGGCGAACTCAGGAACCTCGAACACGCCCATCGGGCCGTTCCACACGACGGTCTTGGAGTCGACGATCTTGTCGTGGAAGAGCTTCTGGGACTCCGGGCCGATGTCCAGACCCATCTTGTCGGCCGGGATGGCGTCGGCGGCAACGACTTCCGGAGCAACCGGGGTGTCACCGGCCGGGAAGCCGGCGTTCACGACGACGTCGGTCGGCAGCACGAGCTCAACGCCGTTCTTCTCGGCGGTCTCGATGTAGCCCTTGACCTTCTCAAGCTGGTCCTCTTCAAGCAGGGAGGTGCCGACCTCGTAGCCCTTGGCCTTGAGGAAGGTGAACACCATGCCGCCGCCGATGACCAGACGGTTGGCCTTGTCGAGCAGGTTCTCGATGACGCCGAGCTTGTCGGAGACCTTGGAACCGCCGAGCACCACGGTGAACGGACGCTCCGGGTTCTCGGTGGCCTTGGACAGGGCCTTGACTTCCTTCTCGACCAGCAGGCCTGCGGCGGCCGACAGATCGGCGGCAACGTCGTAGTTGGAGCCCTGAGCGCGGTGGACCACGCCGAAGCCATCGGAAACGAAGGCCTCGCCGAGGGCGGCGATCTTCTTGGCGTAAGCGGCGCGTTCGTCGGCGTCCTTAGAGGTCTCCTCCGGGTTGAAACGAACGTTCTCAAGCAGCACAACGTCGCCATCGTTCATGGCGGCGACCTTGGCCTGAGCGTCCTCGCCGTAGGTGTCCTTGGCCAGCGGCACGTTGGTGCCGAGCAGCTCGCCGAGGCGGGCGGCAACCGGGGCCAGGCTCAGCTCAGGAACGACCTTGCCCTTCGGGCGGCCAAGGTGGGCCATGAGGATGACCTTGGCGCCTTCTTCGCGCAGGGTCTTGATGGTCGGCAGAGCAGCCTTGATTCGACCGTCATCGGTGATGGTGGTGCCGTCCAGCGGAACATTGAAATCAGCGCGAACCAGAACGCGCTTGCCCTTGAGATCTCCAAGGTCCTTGAGTGTCTTCATGAATATCCTTTCCTTGACGAATCGCACGTCAAAGTGGCCAATTTTGCCACTTTGCATATTACAGGCATTCCGGAACAAAACACCGCATTCGTCTACTGACTGAATGCGGTGTTTTGTCACATCGTTGTCGCGTTTTGCCGAATAGGCACGGCAAATCGGATTGTCGGGTTACTTGCCTTCGGCTGCGCGAGCCTTCTCCGTCTTCTCGGCAAGTTGAAGCAGTCGGCGAATTCGGCCGGCAATCGCATCCTTGGTGATTTGCGGTTCGGCGATCTTGCCGAGCTCCTCGAGGCTCTTGTCCACGTGATCGATGCGCAGCTGGCCGGCCTGACGGAGGTTGTCCGGAATGTTATCGCCGAGTACTTCGAAAGCATGCTGCACTTTTTCGCTGGCTTCGGCGGCGGCCTTGGCGGAACGGCGCATATTGGCGTCATCGAAGTTGGCCAGACGGTTGGCCTTGCCGCGGGCCTCGCCGTCGGAGCGCTTGCCGGTCCATTCGCGGGCCGAACGGGTGGCGCCCATGAGCTTGAGCATGCGTTCGATGGCGTCGGGATCCTTGAGTGTCACGCGCTCGGAGCTACGCAGCGTGCGATGCTTGGCCTGGATGCCTAGACGACGGGCCACGCCACACAGGGCCATGGCGGCCTCTTCCGTGGGGCAAGCGATTTCCAGGAAGCTGGCCTTACCGGGATCGGACAGGAAGCCACGGGCCATGAAGGCGCCGCGCCATGCCGCTTTGATTTGGGCGATGGATCCGTTGACCACTTCAGACGGCAGTCCACGGACCTGCTGCTTGCGGCGGTCGACCAGTCCGGTCTGCAAAGCCAAGGCCACTACGTTGCGGGTGACGAGCACCACATAGGTCTCGACAGGGCCGTTCGGGGTCTGACGTGTGAGGTGATTGACCTCGGCTTCGTGCCCGAACGTGTTCCTCAACGTGTTCTTCAGCCATTCTGCAACGTCAAGCGAGGTGAATACGGCTTGGATAACGTATGTATTCTGTACCGGTCGAAGACCGCCGCCAAAACGGATCATGGCCGCAGCTTGGGCCTTGATCGCGGCTGGCGAATCGCCTTCAAAGGCTGCCAACTCGCTTTTGACATCGTCCAGAAGAGCCAAGATCTACCTCCTACAGTCCCGTTCTTCTCAATGCTTCAGGCGCTTCGTGCCGTTATCTGCTGTCACACGGTCGGAAGCCATCGGCTTTCTGTGATACCTAATCTGGTGGACAAGCGAACCC
>ERZ831773.997-NODE-997-length-33144-cov-138.968116_pt1 | contig 33144 bp, 28 predicted proteins | sample MGYA00519696_ERZ831773 | MGnify/ENA primary metagenome ERZ831773 (study PRJEB31850, sample SAMEA3708720) | human gut metagenome | biome: human gut; feature: human-associated habitat; material: faeces | place: China | collected 2014 ...
CTTGAAAGTATAGTGTTTATGCGGATAATCGCAAATTAGATATAAAATTTGAAGAAAATTTCATGCATTATTATTGGGGAAAGACGAAACAAAACTGGATGAATATTTGGGAAAGTATGGTGCGAGTGAGATAGAATCTTTTTGCAATGAAATAAAAAGGGATATCACTCCGGTCAAGAATGCGATATCCCTTTCTGTAAACTCTGGATTTGTTGAAGGAAACAACAACAAATTCAAAGTCCTCAAACGTATTGTATATGGTAGAAGCGGATTAGTCAATCTGGAGAAAAAATGTAAATTGGCTTTCCTTCCTAAGAATCAGGATTTTTCACTTTCTGCCTTGTTGTAAAACAAGCTGGTATCGAATTGATACCAGCTAATGTTTTATACGCTATACCCAAAGTTCAGAAAGAACCGGTTTACCATCTTCATGCGTCTTTTTTAGTATGCTTGAATATAAATAAAAATTTTTTTGGATTTTTACAGAAATAGGTGCTTCTGCTACTCCTTTTTTATATGTACACAACAATATATTTGGAATGAAATAATGCTGTGTGGCAATAAAAGGGAGAAATTATTGAAAAGATAAACAAGTGGATTGGAGAATGCAAAGTTCCGAGGGCAGCTTTAACACACGCTATCCGAGGGAACCGAATGGAATCACTGACCCGGAGTATTCCATCCAGTGCGGGGTGCAGGAACTAAAAAGCCGCCTTGTGAGCGCCGGGGTGGTATAGTGGTTCAGTTGTCAAGACAAAAATCTAAGCTTTTTATAATGAACTGATATATGTAACTGGGTAGGGGAGAAAATCCCCCCCTTAGGCTGCATGATCATCCAGTAACAGAATCGGATAATAGCAGGATGCCGGTGTTTGATTATTGAGTGCAGAATGACAACGTTCAAAGTTGTAAGTGTGCACATATTTACCGATTGCCTTCCGTGCTTCTCTGATATTGTTATATTGGGTCAGATATGCTTCCTCGTACTTGAAGCTTCGGAACCATCGTTCAATCATGATATTGTCAGCCCACCGGCTTTTACCATCCATGCTTTGACGGATCTGGTTCTCTTTGAGGAAATTCATGTACTCATTGCTTGTAAACTGACAGCCCTGATCTGAACTATACCAGTTATCAGTTTATTCAGCTTGTGAAAGATAAATCCCTGCGTCAATCCATGTCCAGGAGAGGGAACTGCTGGGATAATGCTCCACAGGAAAGCTTTCATGGGCATATGAAAGACCATATCCGTGAAAAGCTAAAAGCCTGTACACGTTTTGACGAGGTAAAAGCAATCGTTGATGCCTATATTGATCTCTACAATAATCACCGTTATCAATGGGATCTGGCAAAGCTTTCACCAAATGAATTCTACCAGTTCTGCATAACAGGAATATATCCATTGAATGTTCCAAATAAACCGCCAGTTCCTATGGTGTCGAAACCAGCCACAGAATTGGGATCGGGAATGCAGTCAAGGGACAGTACGCTGGATGCATAAGCATCCGGGCAGCCCTTGACGGAATGACACGGAGAACCCTATCTAACAGGAAAGGAAAATTCCTTTCCTGCCTCCCCGGCGAGGGGATTATATACAGAATATTTAATAACTTAAAAGAGTATCATAGGAAATGTCCGATTTTCAGGGTAGGCAATTCTAATCTGTCTATTTTATAGGTACTGGAAATAAAGCTTGTCTCTCAGGCAGGATACACTAAAAAAGTCATGTCTGAAAATATGGTTACTCAAATTTAAAAATGTCCTTGACAAAGGGTACAATTCATTCTGAGGGCGAAATAAATTAGATTTTGGACTGTTTTGATGAGAAAAGGGCAATTTGAGTGTTACTTTTTCAGGAAGTTCACGATAAAACATTACTTTACAAGAAGAATAAAAAAGCATATAATTCTTTTATAAAATATTTAATAAAAGAGGATAAGAAAACGGAAAATAAAGATAAAAGAAATATAACAAGAAAAAAGATAATTAATTATGTGCTGAACAATCATGTTACATCCAAGGCAGAAATCGCAAAAGAGTTAAACTTGAGTATGCCGACTGTATTAGCAAATGTGAATGACTTGTTAGAAAAAGGGGTGTTGGAAGAAACTGGGGAATATGCTTCAACCGGTGGAAGGAAGGCAAAAAGTATAGGGATTAATAAGTCATACTGTCATGCAATGGGAATTTTGATTACAGCGAATCATATAGAAATGGTATTAGTAAATCTTGGAGATGAGATTATAAAAAAAGATCGCATCCGCTTAAAATTTACGGCAGAATTATCCTATTGTACAGAGGTGGCACAAAAGGTCAAAACTTTTCTTGAAGGCGAATTAGCGAAGGATACGCTGCTTGGGATTGGAGTGGCGATTCCGGGAATTATTGATCAGAAAGAACGGATCGTTTTAAAATCCCATGCTTTAGGTATAGAGAATTATAGTCTGCGATTTTTAGAACAGGCTCTGGAAATTCCGGTATATTTTGAAAACGATGCTAATGCTGCAATGCTTGCAGAAAAAAAACAAAAGTATCCAAATGCGATATATCTGTCTTTGAACCACACCTTAGGAGGTGCATTCTGCATAGATGGAAAGCTGTTTCGAGGGCAGAACCAGAAAGCAGGGGAGTTTGGTCACATGATACTCGTTCCCGGTGGAAGAAAGTGTTATTGTGGCAAATCAGGATGTGCAGATGCATATTGTGCTGCAAGTGTACTGACACAAGATAACAGGCAGTCACTGGATGCATTTATGGAAAAAATTGAAAGTGGTGATGAAAAAATTTTGCAGACATGGAATGAGTATCTGGATCATCTTGCTGTTTTGATATCAAATCTGCGGATGGCATACGATATGGATATCATACTAGGAGGTGACGTGGGAGGTGTATTGTCAGATTATATGATACCACTGGGAGAAAAAGTGATGGCATATAATGGCTTTGAGCATGACGTTTCATACTTGAAAAATTGTTCGTATAAGAAAGAAGCGTCAGCTGTTGGAGCAGCGAAATACTTTTTTACAAAACATATGGGTGAATTGTAAATTTTTTGATCCTCATATCATATTATAGTAAAAAACGGAAAGAAAACAGTAACTACGGTTTCCTTTCCGTTTTTTTTGCGTGTTAATTGTGAAAAATACACAAAAAATATATTCTGAAATTGTGAAATATATAAAAATATGAAAAAACATATTGACAAATTGTGTTTACAAGGTAATAATGTAATTACTTTAATAAAACAATTTATAAAACATAAAATAAAACAACATAAAAAAGGAGGAAACAATTATGTTACAGCAGGTAATGACAAATCCGGGAGAAATTATTTTCAGAGAGGTTCCAGTTCCGGAGGTAAAGGAAAATCAGGTTTTGGTAAAGATTATGAATATTGGTGTTTGTGGATCAGATATTCATGTTTATCATGGAAAACATCCGTTTACAAAATATCCGGTAACACAAGGACATGAGGTTTCAGGTGAGATTACAGAACTTGGAAAAAATGTCACAGAGTTTCATGTGGGACAGAAGGTGACGATAGAGCCTCAGGTATATTGTGGACATTGCTATCCATGTCGTCATGGAAAGTATAATCTCTGTGAGGAATTAAAAGTAATGGGATTTCAGACGACAGGAACAGCATCTGAGTATTTTGCAGTGGATGCATCTAAAGTAACACCTATTCCAGAAGATATGTCCTATGAAGAAGGAGCTATGATCGAACCTCTTGCTGTGGCAGTTCATGGTGTAAAACAGATGGGCGATGTGGCTGGCATGAATATTGCAGTCCTTGGAGCAGGACCGATTGGAAATCTCGTGGCACAGGCAGCAAAAGGAATGGGGGCAGCGAAAGTGATGATCACAGATATCAGTGATCTTAGACTGGCAAAGGCAAAAGAATGTGGAATTGATGTGTGTGTGAATACCCTAAATAAAGACTTCGGTGAGGCAATGATCGAAGCATTTGGACCGGATAAGGCGGATGTGATCTACGACTGTGCCGGAAACAATATCACAATGGGACAGGCAATTAAATATGCAAGAAAAGGAAGCACGATTGTACTTGTGGCTGTTTTTGCAGGAATGGCAGAAGTAGATCTTGCAGTGGCAAATGATCACGAACTTGACATTAAGAGCACGATGATGTACCGCCATGATGATTACATAGATGGAATCAGACTGGTAAATGAGGGCAAAGTTCATTTGAAACCGCTCATCTCAAAGACATTTGCTTTTAAAGATTATCTGAAGGCATACCAGTATATTGATGATAACCGCGAGACAACGATGAAAGTAATTATCAACGTCAGTGAAAAGTAAGGAGTTCGTATGGAAAATAAATATGGAATTGTCGGAGTAGCCCATGTCGGGCTCCCGACAAACGATTTACAGAAAACAGTTGAGTTTTATAAGAGTCTTGGATTCGAAGTAATTATGCAGACATATAATGAAAAAGCAGGGGAAAAAGTGGCATTTTTACAGATAAAAAATTACTGTATAGAGACTTTTGAAAATGGGCAGGCGGCAATGTCAGACGGTGCATACCAACATGTAGCGCTTGATGTGGAAGACATTGAAAGTATGTATCAGAAAATCTGCAATGAAAAATACACAGTTATTACAGATGGAATCGAAGAACTGCCATTTTGGGAAAATGGTGTGAAGTTTTTTATGATTAAGGGGCCAAATGAGGAAAGAATAGAGTTTTGTCAGAAACTCTGATAAAAATAGGAGGGACATATGAGTAGCGAAAACAAAAATGGAAAAGTACCGCTGATCAGTAAGATTGCATATGGGTTTGGTGATGTTGGATGTAATTTCAGCTGGATGTTTGTCAGTAATTTTCTGATGATATTTTATACAGACGTGTTCGGAATCAGTATGGCGGCTGTGTCAGCACTTATGCTTTTTTCAAGATTCTGGGATGCGATCAATGATCCAATTGTCGGGGGACTTACGGATAAAACAAAATCGAAATGGGGACGGTACCGTCCATGGCTGTTAGTAGCGGCACCAATTACAGCGATCCTTCTTGTTATGACATTCTGGGCAAGACCAGACTGGCCACAGAATGGAAAAATCATTTATATGGTAATTACATATTGTCTGCTGGTTTTGGGGTATACCTGTGTGAATATTCCATATGGAACCTTGTGTGGTGCTATGACACAGGATATTGATGAACGTGCAAAAATAAATACATCCCGTTCGGTTGCAGCTATGATTGCAATTGGTGTGTTAAATATTATCACAGTTCCACTGCTCAGCAAATTCGGCAGTCACAGTGCAAAGACAGGATATCTGACGGTTGCGGTCATATATGGATGTATTTTTACAGCCTGTCATTTCTTCTGCTTTGCGAAGACGAAAGAGGCAGTGATCACTCCGGAAAAAGAAAAAATTTCTGTAAAGGTTCAGTTGAAAGCAGTCATGCAGAACAGACCATATCTTCTTGCATTGGCAGGACAGATATTATTTGGATTTACATTATATGGTAGAAACGCAGATGTTCTGTATTATTTTACATATGTGGAAGGAAATGCCTCCTACTACACAACTTATTCGATGTGTATCATTATTCCTTCTATCATAGGGGCAGCCTGTTTTCAACCATTATTCCGCAGGTTGAATAACAAAGGAAGAACAGCATCTCTCTTTGCTTTATTTACAGGAATTTCCATGTTGTCTATGTTTTTCTTCAATGCTAAAGAATCACCGGCTGTTTTTTATGCATTATCTGGTCTCACACAGTTTTTCTTCTCTGGATTTAATACCGCAATCTATGCAATTATTCCAGACTGTGTGGAATATGGGGAGTGGAAAACCGGACTTAGAAATGACGGTTTTCAGTATGCATTTATTTCTCTTGGAAATAAAATCGGAATGGCAGTTGGAACAGCACTTTTAGCAGGATTACTTGGAAAATGTGGTTATATTGCAAATCATACACAAAATGCAACTGTACTTTCAATTATGAAACATGCATTTACGACGATTCCGGGTGCACTTTGGATTGTGACTGCGGTTGTATTATTTTTCTACCGGTTAAATAAAAAACGTTATAACGAGATTGTGGAGGAATTGAAAAATGGAAGAAAAAGTTGATATTGTGGCATTGGGGGAATTACTGATTGATTTTACGGAAGCGGGACACAGTCAGGGTGGGAGAAAACTGTTTGAACAGAATCCCGGCGGTGCTCCGGCAAATCTTCTGACAGTTGCAAGTCATTTTGGGTATCGCACCTCTTTTATTGGAAAAGTTGGAAACGATATGCATGGTAAATTTTTAAAGAGGACACTGCAAACGGAAGGAATCAATACAGATGCTATCGTCGAAGATCCAGATTATTTTACAACACTGGCATTTGTGGAAATCGGTGAAAATGGAGAAAGAAATTTTTCTTTTGCAAGAAAACCAGGTGCAGATACACAGTTAAAAAAAGAAGAACTGGATCAGACATTAATTTCCGGATGCAGAATTTTTCATTTTGGATCTTTATCGCTGACAGACGAGCCGGCAGAAAGCGCAACGATCGAAGCAGTAAAAATGGCAAAAGCAGCGGGTGTACTTATTTCATATGATCCAAATTACCGCCCGTCTCTTTGGAAGAGCAAAGAGTATGCAGTGAAAAAAATGAAGTCTGTTGTAGAACTGGTAGATGTCATGAAAGTATCGGATGAGGAGAGTATTCTCCTGACAGGGGCTAAAAGTTATGAGCAGGCTGCAGAAGAAATTCTTGCTATGGGACCAAAGCTGGTTGCCATCACATTGGGAGAACAGGGCGTTCTTATGGCAACAAAAAGCAGAAAAGAAATCATCAAAGCATTTCAGACACAAGCGGTCGATACGACCGGAGCAGGGGATTCTTTCTGGGGAGGCGTATTATGCAGTATTCTTTCTATAAATAAGCCCGTAGAAAAGATGGAATGGGAAGAAATCAGAAAGTGTGCTGTTTTGGGAAATGCAGTTGCAGGATTGTGTGTGCAAAAGCGAGGTGGAATACCTGCGATTCCGACGAAAGAGGCAGTGTTTGAATTTATGCAGAGAGCTTACAAATCAAAATAGGAAAATTGATGATTCCGGCTTGACTTAATTTAACATCTCAAATATAATAATTGCATACATCAGAAAACGTTCACTCTTCACCGGATGAGTGGTTAAAGCGTCTGGGAGCAAATCGTAGGTGCAGTAATTTACACTGTAAGATTTGTTTCCGGGCGCTTATTTATTTTGGAGGATAGATGCAATATGAATAAGAAAAAAGAATTATTGGTACAGATTATGTGGGAGCTTGCGGGAAGTATCTTTTATGCAATAGGTATATATAACTTCGCCCTGCAGGCAGAGTTTCCTATGACAGGTTTTTCGGGTATTTCGATTATTTTATACCGGCTGTTTAATATTTCAATTGGTTTATCAACGGTCCTGCTTAATATTCCGGTTGCGATACTATGCTGCAAATTATTGGGAAGGAAATTTTTTGTCAGCTCAATACGATGCATGCTTTTGTCTTCTTTTATTGTTGACTATGTTGCGCCGTTATTCCCGGTGTATCAGGGAGACAGACTGCTTGCGGCATTGTGCACAGGTGTATTTTGCGGAATAGGCTATGCCATGATTTATACAAGAAATTCTTCAACAGGAGGAGCTGATTTTATCATCATGGCTGTAAAAGCATTGCGGCCTCATTTATCGATGGGAAACATCTCCTTTCTTACTGATGTCGGAATTATTCTGGTTGGAGGACTTTTGTTTCGGGATATTGACGGAATGATTTACGGCATGATAGTGAATATACTGTCTGCGGTTGTTATTGATAAAATGATATATGGCATGAATTCAGGCAAAGTAGCCTTTATCGTCACAAAAAATGGAAAGAAAATATGCGATGTAATTGATGAATGCAGTCAGCGCGGAAGCACTATTCTTAAGGCGCAGGGAGGATATAAGCAGGATGATATTCAGGTGGTAATGTGTGCATGCAACAGTAAGGAAATGTACCAGGTGCGTAAATCCGTAAAAGATGCAGATCCGGACTCTTTTATAGTGGTTGTTGAGTCTCATGAGGTGCACGGAGAGGGCTTTAAAATGACAAATATTGGAGAAGCAGAGAACTGAAACAAATATAGTGTGAAGATTGTATTTTAGCCTGAAAAAAGCTATACTAATATAGTGATGTAGCGGTTTTATGGCTGAAATTATATATTTGGGAGGTAATTACATGTTAGAAAACTGGATTAAACCACAAATTCCGGAGGAGGAAGAGCTGGATGAGCGCCTGAATGCAGCGCGCTCTAAGCTGTCTGTGCTTCAGATGCAGATTAAGGAGCATGGACTGCCTGTACTTGTGCTGTTTGAGGGCTGGGGTACTGCAGGAAAGGGCAGTGTGCTCGGTAAGGTAATAAAGAATATTGATCCGCGATTTTTCAAGGTCGCAACCATGGACGAGCCGACAGAGGAGGAAAGACGCAAGCCTTTTTTATATCGGTATTTTGTAAAGATTCCGGCAAACGGGAAGCTTGAGTTTCTTGATTCGGGCTGGATGGATGAGGTAGTAAAGGATGTACTGCACGACAAGATAGGAGAGAAGGAGTACAAGAAGAAAATTGAAAGCGTGAAGCGCTTCGAGCGACAGCTGACTGACAATGGTTATCTTGTTATGAAATTTTTCTTCCAAATCAGCCGGAAGGAACAAAAAAAGCGTATTGAGGTATTAAAGGAGAATAAGGATACCAGATGGCGTGTCAGTGGAGATGAAGACTGGCAGAATAAGCATTATGACAAGTGTATGCATGTGTTTGACAGATATCTGAATGATACAAATTCGCCTGCAGATCCTTGGTATATAGTTGATGCAAAGAATAGAAAATGGGCTGAGCTTCAGGTGCTGGAGACGCTGGTTAGTGGAATTGAGACAGCACTTAAAAACAGTAATCTTGCTGTGCCGCTGTTACAGAATGTGTTCCCGCTTGAGAAGATTCCAAAGCTTTCTGAGATATCACTTGATAAGGAACTATCTGAGGAAGAATACAAAAAGGAGCTCAAAAATCTGCAGTCTAAGCTTAGCGAGCTGCATAACAGGCTATACAGGCGAAAGATTCCTGTTGTCATAGCATATGAGGGCTGGGATGCGGCAGGAAAGGGTGGAAATATAAAGAGAATCACAGGGGCGCTGGATCCGAGAGGCTTTGAGGTGCATCCGATTGCAAGTCCGCTGCCAAACGAGAAAGCCAGACACTATCTGTGGAGATTTTGGAATCGTCTTCCTAAGACCGGGCATATAGCTATTTTTGACAGGACATGGTATGGCAGGGTTATGGTAGAAAGACTAGAGGGCTTTTGCAGCGAGAATGAATGGCAGCGTGCTTACAATGAGATTAATGAATTTGAAAAGGAGCTGTCAGACTGGGGTGCTGTCATCATAAAGTTCTGGGTGCAGATTGATAAGGATACACAGCTGGCTCGATTTGAGGAACGCCAGAATACTCCGGAAAAGCAATGGAAGATTACCGATGAGGACTGGAGAAACAGAGAAAAATGGGATCTGTATGAGACTGCTGTAAATGAGATGCTAAAGAAAACCAATACCACTTACGCACCATGGCATGTGCTTGAGTCAAACGACAAGAAATATGCGAGAATCAAGGCTCTTAAGATTGTGATTGATGCGATTGAAGCTGCTTTGGATAATAAAACAAATAAAAAGTAAAAACAGATGTATATAAAACAGAGATATGTAAAAAGAAGCCGGAATAAATCCGGCTTCTTTTAAAGTGTTGGTAAATTAATTTGGGTACAAAAAATGCGCCTCCAGGGGCTCGAACCCTGCACACCCTGATTAAGAGTCAGGTGCTCTACCAAATGAGCTAGAAGCGCAAACATCTGTGTGAATATCTGTGTCACACGGACAAGTGATATTATACACAGGGTTTTACAAAAATGCAAGTACTTTTTTACAAAAATTAAAAAAATTATAAAAAAGACTTTAAAACACTAAGTACTCCGTTTTCCCAGTAAGGCGCACAGGTGTGTTTTGCGGCTGCGATAACTTCCTGGCGGGCATTTGACACGGCGTAGCTTATACCGGCATTTTGAAGCATCTCAATATCATTCAGATTGTCACCGAAACAGCATACTTCGTCAGGAAGCAGGTCGAATCTGTCTATTAGGTATGAGAGTGCAGTCCATTTGCTGACACCCTTTGCGTTGCAGTCTACCCATTCCTTGCCGGCGGCTGCCAGGTGAGCTTTTTTATTCCATGCCGGAATGAAAACCGGTGTACACAGCTCTTCGCATTTGTCGGGATGAAAGACAGTGAATTTGATGATGTCATTTCTGTCAAGCCTTGTGATGTCATCAACCTCACGCATCTCAAAGCCGTATGAATCACGAAGCAGATGAAAGATTGGGCTGCCACCATCCTCTGCAAAGCAGAAATCAGGAGTAGCAGCAAAGTAATCGCATGCAGGCAGCTCATCGCGGACCATCCGGCACATGCCCTTCCATATATCCTCGTCCATAGGATAGGTTTTTAGGATTTCCTTTGGAGTGCGCACGACTGTTCCTCCGTCTGTTATATACAAAAGCTTGTGCTTTATCGGAGCAAACAGCTTAAATTCGCTTGAAAACTGTCTGCCGGAACAGACTACAAATATTATTCCTTTGTCTATGAGCCTGTCGATGACAGACATGTACTCAGGATCTATGAGCAGTGAGCCGTCCTTTACAAGTGTTCCGTCTATATCTGTTGCTATTAGTTTTATCATTATTTATCTCCCAGGGCGTATATCTTTTGAATATTCAACTATATCATTATAAGAAATTATAATCTCATATGCAAGGGACTTATAGTGTATTTATTACTGTTTGTGAAAGAAAAAACCAGAATATATTGAAAGTTTCCTGCTCATATTGTATCATAGTAATACTGGCTTCATCTTCAATGCGTTGAAGCAATGAAAACTAAGGGGACGATATTTACTATGATAGTAGCACTTATTGAAAAAGTTTATTCTTTCTTGTGGGGAGATCTGATACACATTCCACTGCCCGGCGGTGGGAGCGTGGGAATCTCCCTGCTCATAATTCTTTTGATTCCGACAGGAATTTATTTCACTGTAAGGACAAGACTTTTACCAATCAGAATGTTTCCGGACATGATAAAGGCGCTGACAGGTAAAAAGGAAAATAAGGACAGCCTGTCCACGTTCCAGACACTCATTGTCTCTACGGCGACGAGAGTGGGCATGGGTAATCTGGTTGGCGTTGTGGCTGCCATATCAGTGGGAGGCGCAGGTGCGGTTTTCTGGATGTGGATAACAGCCATTATAGGTTCATCCACGGCTTTTGTGGAGGCTACACTGGCACAGCTTCACAAGGAGCCGGATCCACTGTACTCAGGCTATCGTGGAGGTCCGGCGTATTACATACACCACTACTTTGAGGATAAATCAGGCAAAAAGAAAAAACATGTTATTATAGCTGTTTTGTTTGCTATATCCGGACTAATCTGCTGGTGTGGCATAAGTCAGGTGATCAGCAATTCTGTCACATCATCCTTTGAAAATGCATTTGGTGTACCACCTATTTATACTACAATAATCCTGGTGGCAGTGGCTGCTGTAATAGTGCTTAGGAAAAATGCTACGGTAAAGGTGCTTGACATAGTTGTTCCTATCATGGCGGTGTGCTATTTTGCCATAACCATTTTTATCATAATTAAAAATATAGGCATGATGCCATCTGTTTTTTCAAGGATATTTGAGGAAGCCTTCGGTATCAGGCAGGTGGCTGCGGGAGGCTTTGGAGCGGTGCTCATGAACGGTGTAAAGAGAGGTCTTTTTTCAAATGAGGCAGGCTCAGGCTCAGCTCCATGCGCTGCAGCGGCGGCAGAGTGCGATACTCCTGTAAAGGCAGGACTGACGCAGGCGCTCGGTGTATTTATAGATACGATAGTGATTTGCAGCTGTACGGCAATGATCATGCTCACTGCACCGGAGAATATAGTGGCAGGGAAAGAGGGCATGGATTTATTACAGTCAGCTATGAGGTATCATCTTGGAGATTTTGGAGTTATTTTTATAGCAGTCACATTGTTTTTATTCAGCTTTTCCACCTTCCTTGGTATACTTTTTTATGCAAGGAGTAATGTTGCGTACCTGTTTGGGGATAACTGGATTTCACAGACCATGTACAAGGTGCTGGCTCTTGTTATGCTGTTTGTAGGCGGTATCGCGGCATACACATTTGTCTGGGATCTCGGAGATGTAGGAATCGGCCTTATGACTATATTCAATACAGGTATTCTCTATCTGATGGGTGGACAGGCAATAAAGGAGCTGCGAGTCTTTGAAGAGAGTAATAAAGCACAAAGCAATAGTCAATGCTCACAGCAGGGTGATAACGTAACGCAATAACAATAGGAGATATATAAATATGAAAAGAGAATCATTTAAATCACGTCTGGGATTTATACTGGTAAGTGCAGGATGCGCTATAGGCATAGGCAATGTATGGCGTTTTCCGTATGTGACAGGTCAAAACGGTGGCGGTATTTTTGTACTGTTTTACCTTATATTTCTGGTATGCATGGGACTTCCGGTGCTTACAATGGAGCTTGCTGTAGGCCGAGCCAGCAGAAAAAGTGCTGTGATGAGCTACAAGGCTCTTGAGAAAGAGGGCAGTAAATGGCATATTCACGGATGGATAGCCATGCTTGGCTGCTACATGCTCATGATGTATTACACAACAGTCTCAGGCTGGATGGTTGCGTATTTCTTTAAATTCCTAAAGGGAGATTTTACATCAGGCATGAATACTGATGACACGGCAGCTGCATTTGGAAACATGCTTGCAGACCCCAAGCAGATGGCTTTCTGGATGATAGTTACGGTTGTGCTTGGCTTTTTGGTGTGCAGCCGTGGTCTGCAGAATGGGCTCGAGAAAATCAGTAAATTTATGATGAGTGCTCTGCTCTTGCTTATCATTGTCCTTGCGGTGCACAGTATCACACTTTCAGGGGCTTTGGAAGGAGTGAAATTCTATCTTGTTCCAAATCTGGATGCGGTCTCTGAAATTGGAATAAAGAATGTAATAACAGCAGCCATGAATCAGGCGTTTTTTACGCTGAGTCTGGGTGTGGCCGCAATGGAGATATTCGGCAGCTATATGGGAAAGGACTGCACTCTTGCAGGTGAGGGTGCCAAAATATGTGCTCTTGATACATTTGTAGCTATAATGTCAGGCCTTATCATTTTCCCGGCTTGCTTCAGCTATGGGGTGGAGGTAGACGCAGGACCAAGCCTTATCTTTATCACTTTGCCAAATGTGTTTGTAAATATGCAGGGAGGCCGCATATGGGGCTGTCTTTTCTTCTTGTTTATGACCTTTGCCAGCTTTTCAACCGTTATTGCGGTATTTGAGAATATTATGTCGTTTGCCATTGATATGTTTGGCTGGTCCAGAAACAAGGCTGCGCTAATAAATGGTGTGATAATACTTATTGCAAGTATGCCGTGTGTACTTGGATACAATGTGTGGAGTAATCTGCACCTCATAGGAGGCAGGGATGTGCTTGACAGCGAGGACTTTATGGTAAGCAATCTGCTTCTCCCGATTGGCTCACTGGTTTATCTGCTTTTTTGCGTGACAAAGTGGGGCTGGGGCTTTGATAAGTATATAGATGAGGCAAATACAGGATCAGGACTTAAGATTTCAAGGAAGCTTAAACCGTATTTTCAGTTCATACTGCCGCTTTTAATTTTGTTTATTTTTATCCAGGGATTGATATAGTTACGTATTTTTTGGAAATCAGACAGGAGAGTGTAAAATATGTTAGATCAGAATACCTTTATAGAGACAGTGCAGAGCGTGGCCGAGATTATCAGGACATCAGCGGAGCCTATTGGCAGAGATGAAATCATGTCTTATTTTAAGGATATGGAGCTTAATAAAGCGCAGGAGGATATGGTATTTGAATTTCTCATCACACCACATGAGCAGGAGAATGAGAGTGCAGGCGATTATGAGGATGAATCACATGAGGACGAATTACATGGGGATGAATCGTCTGAAAATGCTGCATTGAACAATGTAATTTACTCAGAAGGAGATTCGATGGATGCCATAGCAGGTGGAAAGAATAATAAGGCCAAGCAGGATAATGAAGCTGAGCCTGATATAGACGAGGACAGCCTTATCCCGGATTCACCTATGTTTAGGATGTATCTTGAGGAGCTTGAAGAGATACCTGATTACACGAAAGCCGAGCAGGACGATATGTACAAAAAGCTGCTCGCAGGTGATGAGAGTGTGATACACACTATATCAAATTTCTGGCTCAAAAGTGTGCTTGCCATGGCAAAGAAGCTTGCCGTTACATCAGAGGGCTTTGAGGACGTAGTACAGGAGGGAAACATGGGACTTTTCATGTGCCTTACTGAGCTCTGTGGTTGCGAGGATGAGATAGATGTGGAAAAAGAGCTTTTGGATGCCATAGAGGAGTCTATGAAAGAGTGTATCAGGGAGCAGACCGGTGAGGATGAGAGCGAGAATACTGTGGTAGGAAAGGTTTCATTGGTAAACCGTGCAGTGGAGAAACTAAAATCCGATAAGGGCGTTGAGCCGAGCCTTAGTGAGCTTTCAGGCTACACCGGCGTGGATGAGGAAGAGCTTGAAAAGCTTCTGGAGCTTATCAAAAAGGCTGATGTGGAGAAAAATAAACAGGACAGTAAATAATCTGTGTCATTTGTAGATTTGTGTCATATATTAAACCATACCTGAATATATGAAAGGATGGAAAATATATGGCACGATTTACTAATCAGGCACAGCTTCGTTATGGTAACAATGTAGCCAATTCAAATATAGCAGTCGGAGAAATACTGGAGGTGCTTTCTGCTACGAAAACAGCAGTCAAAAACACCTACAATCAAAACGATACAATAACCTATGTGGTGAGTATCGTAAACTCCGGAAATACCGCAATAAACGGTCTGACACTTTCTGACAATCTAGGTGCTTATACCTTTAACACCAACACTCTTGTACCATTAACCTATGTGAATAACACTGCAAAATACTATACAAACGGCACACTCCAGGCAGCGCCTGCAGTAACCCAGGGACCGCCTCTTAGCATTACAGGCATAAATGTCCCGGCAGGTGGCAATGCAACTGTCATCTATGAGGCAGCATTAAATGAGTATGCTCCTCTTGGCATAGAGGCTGCAGTCACAAACACTGCTACAGTCAGCGGTACCGGAATCACTCCGGTCACAGCAACAGAGACAGTAAATGCTGAGGCTGCACCAAATCTTGCAATTACTAAGTCAGTAAGCCCTGTTCCTGTGACGGAAAACGGTACACTGACCTATACCTTCAGGATTCAAAACTACGGAAGCGTTGCGGCAACCAATACCACAGGCGTGGTTATAACAGACACATTTGCTCCGGTTTTGAACAATCTTACAGCCGCATTAAACGGCACAGCCTGGACCGCAGCTACAGATTACACTTACAATGAGGCGACAGGCACATTTTCGAGCACGGCAGGTGCAATCACTGTTCCGGCTGCAACCTATACACAGGATAGCACAACAGGAGCGTGGGTTGTCACACCGGGTGAGAGCACACTTGTCATCACCGGAACAGTGTAGCGGCAGAGGTGATTAATTTTAAGAATTGTTTAATTTAAGTGATAAAAGTTGAAATATTGATACTAAATATGTAAAATATATATAGCTGTTTATGAATAAGATGATGAAGATGATCATCGCAGTTTAAAATGATTAACCGGGGGATAAGACAAATGAATAATGCACAGTTAGTGATAGACGAAGTAAAAAAGGCAGTAAAGGGCAAGGATGATTGTATCATCAAGGCATTTGCTGCCTTTTTGGCAGGTGGACATATACTGCTTGAGGATGTGCCGGGAGTGGGAAAGACTACGCTTGCAGTAGCTTTTTCAAGGGCTATGGCGCTTGTGAATCACAGAGTACAGTTCACTCCGGATGTGCTGCCTGCTGATATACTTGGCTTTTCGATGTATCAGAAGCAGACCGGAGAGTTTGTGTACCACGAGGGTGCCGTGATGTGTAATCTGTTTCTGGCAGATGAGATTAACAGAACAAGTCCCAAAACACAGTCTGCGCTCCTGGAGGTTATGGAGGAGGGAAATGTCACTGTGGATGGAATAAGCAGGAAGGTCCCAAAGCCGTTTATAGTGATGGCCACTCAAAATCCAAAGGGCAGCGCCGGTACACAGCTGTTGCCGGAGTCACAGCTTGACAGGTTTATGATATGTATGAGCATGGGATATCCTTCGCATGATGCAGAGGTGGATATCGCAAAGGGCAAAAGTGTGAAGGCTGATGAGTATACAATAAAGCCTGTTATGAATGCACAGGGACTTGTTGAGATGCAGGGAGAGGTTGAGCAGGTGTTTATACATGACAGTATTTATTCGTACATTGTGGATCTGGTTGATGCGACAAGGACAAGTCCGTACATTGAGCTTGGAGTGAGTCCGAGAGGTACGATTGCGTGTGTGAGGATGGCAAAGGCGTATGCGTATCTGAGTGGGCGAAGCTATGTCATACCATCTGATGTGGTTTCTGTATTTGCGGATGTGACAAAGCACAGAATCGTGCTAAATACCAAGGCGAGAGTATCACATGTATCAGAACTTTCAGTGATAGATGAGATACTAAAGGCTGTTAAACAGCCGACAACTTATGTGAAAAAGGCAGGTAATCGTGATTAGTTTTTTGATAGGAATAATTACTGCGGCAATAGTTTTTTATATGTCGATGATATACGGTAATGCTGCGCTGGCACTGCTTGGCTGCTTTATGTGTGTGTTTATGGTGCTGACATTTATAGCATTGCTTGTAAAGGCGCACCGGGCAGTGGCAGCTATAAACATTCCGATAGCTATCGCCACACAGGGCGAGAGCATCAGGGTGAGTCTTTCCTGCCGGCTGAAGGAGGCAGGCTTTGATGGTGTAAAATACCGTGTAACGGTGAAAAATAATTTATCCGGAGAAAAAAGTACAAAATGGCTGTCAGGAGGCAGTGATTTTTTGTACAGCGTAAAACTATGCGGAAATTATGAATTTGAGCTTGTAAGGATAAAGCTATATGATTTTTCAAGGCTTTTTTATGTCACGAAAAGAGTTAAAAAATATGCAAATGTTGAGGTGATGCCGCAGATTGATGAGATTCCTGTGAGGATAACGGACAGAGTAAGAAATTTCTTTGGGGATTCTGATATCTATGATGATTTAAGACCGGGATATGATCCGTCGGAGCTGTTTGATGTCAGAGAGTTTCAAAACGGTGACAGGCTGCAGAGTGTGCACTGGAAGCTTTCTGCAAGGACTGATGAGCTGATGGTAAAGGAAAACAGCCTGCCAAAGGCATGTGCGGTGGCCATAGTAGCAGATTTAAGGGGGATAAAGAAAGGCAGACAGGCGGATGCTTTTATGAAGCTTCTCGTATCGCTTTCTTTTTCGCTTATGGATCAAAAATGCTCTCATTATGTGGCGTGGTATGATACCGCCATAAACGATATTGTGAGAGCCAGAGTGGATGACGAGGAGGGCTTTTACATATTTTTGAACAGTTTTCTTAAAATAAAGCCGGATACAAAAAATGATGCACTTTTTTTGTATGAGGAAAAGTACCGGGCAGAAAAGCTTGTGTGTCTGCTTAGTGTGGACGGAAGACTTCAGATAAAAAGGGGAGAGGAGATAGTTGGCAGAGCGGATGAAAAAAACGAGATTGTCATTTAGGAAAAGCAGATGGCAGAGATCTGACACAAATGAGATAAAGCCTGATTATAATAATGCATTTACAGTGCTTGGGGTCCTGCTTACTGAACTTGCCAATGCAGCTGCAGCAGTATTTCTTACGGTGTGTGCAGTGTCTGTTGTGAATACGACTGTTTCACATGTGAGATGCCCATATTATGTGTATGTGTGGCTGTTTATTTTTTCGGTGATAAGCGGCTTTATAAACAGGCTTACATCGCTTGACACAAGAAAATGGGTGCGCCATGCGATAAATACGGGGCTGCTGCTTGTATTTGTGCTTGGAGTGTTTATTGCAAACTGGCAGGCAGCAGAGCATATAAAAGACGGCTTTTTGTATGTAAAGGGCAGGTATCTTGAGATAATAAATGTGTACTATGGCACTTCATTTGTCTGTCCAAAGGGAGATAAAGCCTTTGCGGGGGCATTTGTTGGCTTTGTATCGTTTATAGTTATGCTTTTGCTGGTGACACTGGCGGTTCAAATTAAAAGAAGACGCATGCTCACATTATTTCCAACACTTATGCTTGCGGTACAGCTGTGCATAGGCAAAAGCCCAAGTGTCAGCGAGGTTGTTATGCTCACGCTGTGTACACTCTGGTGTCTTATCGCAGATGGCAACGCACGCACAGTGGCAGGATATGATGCAAATGGCAGTGCACAGGGCAATGAGGCTTTAAGGATAGCGGCGGCGTTTTTATACATGGCGGCGGTGTCTGCAGTACTTTTCATATGTGTATTTTCGTTTAAACCTCTTGCTGATACACTTGCCGATAAAAAGCCACAGATGCTTGCCTTTCAAAAGGATTTGGAGGGCAGCGTAAAATCATTCTTCAGCGTGGGGATTGATTTACAGGATGGCACGGTTAGTAATCACTATCCAAGCTACAGTGAAAAAACAGTGATGACGGTAGAAGCAAAGGCAGGAGTACCTTCTAATATTTATCTGAGAAGCTTCTACGGTGATACCTATGAGAATGGCAGATGGATTAAAAAGTCTGATTTTTCCGGGATGGAAAAAGAGTATCATGATGCTTCAAGGATGACAGCCTGGCAGACTACAATCGGATTAGCCACGCTGCTCGATGGCTATTATGATGATGAGACCAATCCGGCCACCGAAAAGTATACAATCACGATGGAGAAGCTTTCCACCAAATACGCCTATTTGCCGTACTGTATCGACCCATACAGTATAGATGCCAAGGGTGATATAGATTTTGACGAAGACTTTTTTATCACAAAGGATAAAGGGACAAAGACTATCGAGGTGTCGGCGTGTCCCGGCTTTTTCGATGGTAGTCTGGAAACGTCCAGCCTTGAGCCCGAGCAGCCTCTTGAGGTCAACAATGATTTCTATGCGGCATACAATAATTATGTAATGGAAAACTATACTGCAAAGCAGGGTGGTGACGGGATTATTGCGGAAGATGCAAAGTGGCTTCTTAGGACAGGACAGCTCACAAGCAATATGATGTACACAGGCTATATAAGAGAAAATGATGCCAACAGGATTGCGGCAGCACAGCTGGTGCAGCAGTTTCTGACATCGAAGAATTTTAAGTACAGCAAAAATCCTCCTTCCACAGGCGGTAAGGATGTAGTTGAAAATTTCCTCTCAAATAGCAGACAGGGCTTTTGTGTGCATTTTGCATCGGCTGGCACGATGATACTCAGACAGATGGGCGTTCCATGCCGTTATGTAAGCGGATATTGTGCAAAGGAGGACAGCTTCAAATCCGGTGAAAATGATGAGGATATATGTGAGGTGAAGGATTCGCAGTCGCATGCCTGGGTTGAAATATATCTGGATGATTTCGGATGGATTCCGGTGGAGATGACACCGGGATATTTTGAGTATGTGACAGGTGAGAATCCGTTTGACTATATTGGTGTCAACGGAAAGAAAACAAACACCGGTGCTGCTTATAATGATAGTGAGCATATGAATGATACTGCGGCAGATGAAGATAAACTGGATGAAGATGCAGCAAATGAAGATACAAAAAATACAGATGCAGAAAATGATGACACAGCAAAAGATGATACATCAAAAGCTGCAGCAAACAGTACATCAGGTGATGGCAGTGAGAAGGCTTATGGTTCACAGTCAGGTGCGGATAAACGTACAGATGCTCAGAACTTAAAAACGAGACCTCATATACCACCGGTGATTTTAAAAACCTCACTCTGTGTGATTTTTCTGACTGCACTTACAGCCGTCATAGTTTATATCAAAAGGCGAAGAAATATTTTGTGGGAAGCAAGACTCGCAAAAAGGGTGAAAAAAGGCCGTTACAGCAGGGCAGCAATAATGATAAACAACCGCATCTACAAAGGACTGGGACATCCTTCAAAAAACAGGACAGATGAGCTTTATCTGGCTAACCTTAAGGAAAAATACTGCGGACCGGATTATTGCGGAATCCACTGGGACGAGTACATGCGCATCATACAAAAGGCTGTGTATTCATCAGAGGGCATCACAGAGGAAGAATGCTTTATGATAGTGGAAACATGGAGGCGTCTGGAGAAAAAAGACATTAGACATAATTCACAAAAAAACATGTATAAAAACAGCATGATTAACAAAAAATAAATTCGTGGGGAAAATTGTGTTGAAATGATAAAGCTTCTGTGATATAAACTTTAACAGACGTGTTACTTTTAGGGAGGCATTTGTCGTACATAACTTTTAACAGGGTTAGTGTATGATAGGTGCCTCCTTTTTTGTCGTTGGAGCAATAAAAGAATTACAGGTGTAAATCAATACATACCCTGCATTTATAGGAGGAAAAGCTCATGAAAGACAAAATTTTTGGTGTCCTGCAGAGAGTAGGACGAAGCTTCATGCTTCCAATCGCAATCCTTCCGGTAGCAGGCTTGCTTTTAGGACTCGGAAGCTCATTCACCAACACTACAACAATTGAGACCTATGGTTTACAGTGGCTGCTCGGAGATAAGACTATACTCCATGCACTTCTTGTAATCATGAATGCGGTCGGAAGTGCCATATTCGATAACCTTCCGCTCATTTTTGCGGTCGGAGTAGCAATCGGAATGGCAAAGAAGGAAAAAGAGGTGTCAGCACTTTCAGCAGTCATAGCATACTTTGTTATGAATGTATCAATCAATGCGATGCTCAAGATTTTCGGAAAAATCCTTGCAGACGGAAGCATTGCAAAGGATGTGCTTGATGGAACCATCACATCAGTATGCGGTATCCAGTCGCTGCAGATGGGCGTGTTTGGCGGAATTATCGTAGGACTTGGAGTGGCAGCACTGCACAATCGTTTCTACAAGATTGAGCTGCCGAGTGCATTGTCATTTTTCGGTGGAACAAGATTTGTGCCTATCATATCAACAGTGGTATATCTTTTTGTAGGAATCTTAATGTATTTTATCTGGCCGACAGTGCAGAACGGAATCTATGCACTCGGCGGAGTGGTGACAGGAACAGGATATTTCGGAACTCTTCTCTTTGGTATCATAAAGAGAGCACTTATTCCATTCGGACTGCACCATGTATTTTACATGCCGTTCTGGCAGACTGCAGTCGGTGGAACGATGGAGGTTGCAGGACATATGGTTGAGGGTGGACAGAACATCTTCTTCGCACAGCTTGCTGACTCTGCAAACATCGCACATTTCAGTGCCGATGCCACAAGATATTTCTCGGGAGAGTTCATTTTCATGATTTTCGGTCTTCCGGGAGCAGCACTTGCAATGTATAAATGTGCAAAGCCGGAAAAGAAAAAACAGGCAGGAAGCCTTTTACTTTCTGCAACACTTGCATGTATGTTTACAGGAATAACAGAGCCTCTTGAGTTCTCATTCCTTTTCGTAGCACCGGCTCTCTTTGCAGTACAGGTAGTGCTCGCAGGAAGCGCATACATGATAGCGCATATTTTAAACATCGCGGTAGGACTTACTTTCTCAGGAGGACTTCTTGATTTCTTCCTGTTTGGTATATTGCAGGGCAATGCCAAGACAAGCTGGCTGCTCGTGATTCCGGTGGGAATAGTATATTTCTTACTGTATTACTTTATTTTCAGCTTCCTTATAAAGAAGTTTGATTTCAAGACTCCGGGCCGTGAGGATGACGATACAGAGACAAAGCTCTACACCAAGGCAGATGTAAATGAAAGAAAAGCTGCCAAGGACGTAAAGAACTCTGACGAAAAAGCAGGGTCTGTAGCAGATGAGCTCTCACAGACTATATCACGAGGTCTCGGCGGCAAAGCCAATATCTCAGATGTGGACTGCTGTGCAACAAGGCTTCGTATCACAGTAATTGATCCTGAAAAGGTAAACGATGTGCTTCTTAAATCAACAGGAGCATCAGGAGTCGTGCACAAGGGACAGGGCGTACAGATTATCTATGGACCGAGAGTAACAGTAATAAAGTCTGACCTCGAGGATTATCTTGCAAGTGTGACAGAGGAGCATTTCGAGGATGATGCAGTAGAAAATAATACAGCAGACGCAGATGAAGTGAAGAATGAAAATGCAGACGAAGGCAAAGCGCAGGAATCTTCCGACGCAAAAGAGCCGACAAGCACAGTCATCATCTCAAGCCCTATGACAGGAATAGCAGCAGACCTCTCAACAGCGCCTGATGAGGCCTTCGCCGGCAAAATGATGGGTGACGGAGCAGTAGTCACACCTGAGGAGGGGGTAGTTGTAGCACCTGAGGATGGAACTGTTTTATTCGTTTTTGATACAAAGCATGCTTTGGGATTTACAACCGACTCAGGAATTGGTATGATAATCCATGTAGGAATTGATACAGTAAAGCTCGAGGGTAAAGGCTTTGACGTACAGGTTGAGGCAGGATGCCATGTTAATAAGGGCGATGTGCTCATGAAGCTTGACCTTGACTACTTAAAGGCGAACGCACCATCAGTTACAACTCCTGTCATCTGCACAGAGCTAAAAGATAATCAGAAAATCCGTCTCATCACAGATGGACCGATTAAGGCGGGGGAGCCTCTCTACGCAGTTGATACCTACGAGAAGTAATAAAAATGTCAGGGGAATGATATGTACAGAATCACAAAGGTCTTAAATCATAATACAGTGCTTGCGGTAAAGGACAAGAGCGCAAGAGAATATCTTATAGTCGGAAAGGGTGTGGGTTTTGGAAAGAAAATTACACAGTCTGTCGAGCCAACGGAAGAGGATTCACTGTATGAGCTGACCCAGACAAGGGACAGAGGTCCGGCAAAGGATATAGTAAAATCCATCGAGCCGGAGTATCTGGAGATTGCAAACACACTGCTCGATAATGCAGAGCATGAGTTTGGACATATAGACAGAAGCATATTGTTTCCTATGGCAGATCATATAGCATTTGCTGTAAAGCGTATGGAAAACAAAGAACAGATCAGCAATCCTTTAAACGACGACATCCGTGTGATGTTTTATAGGGAGTACAAGATAGCTGAGAATATACGCCATATACTAAAGGATAAAAAACAAATTGATATAATTGATGATGAGATTGGCTACATTACTCTTCATATTCATACATCCTTAAACAATTCAAAGGTATCGGATGCCATGGAGATGGCGGCAGCAGTTCGAAAATGCGCCACATTTATAGAGGAAAAGATTGGAAAGCACATAGATGTCACTACTATGGCCTACAACCGCCTCATGAACCATATCCGCCACATGGTATCAAGAGCCGCGACCGGAGAAAAATTAAAGGTTGATCTCAATCAGTTTATCGAGAAAAATTATCCGGAGTCATTCGCACTGGCAGGTGATATATGTAAGGAGCTTGGAAAGGACTTAAATCATGAGTTTTTGGACAATGAGACAGGCTACCTTGCCATACATATCGAGCAGATTAAGTGTGATGAGATGGTAAGTGAATAATAAAATGTGAAAACCTTCCTGCATATTAGGTTATGTACAAATTTCTTGCAATGTGGTACACTACATAGTTGTATCAACAAACATCCGATACACAAAATACATATGAAATCAATTTAAAGGAGATATATATACCATGAAACTCGGAATCGTCGGACTTCCGAACGTCGGAAAGTCTACATTATTCAACTCACTCACAAAGGCAGGAGCGCTTTCAGCAAACTATCCTTTTGCTACAATCGACCCAAACGTAGGTATTGTTTCAGTGCCTGACGAGAGAATCGTAAAGCTCGGAGAGCTCTATCACACAAAGAAGGTTACACCTGCAACAATCGAATTTGTTGATATCGCAGGTCTTGTGAAGGGAGCCAGTAAGGGTGAGGGACTTGGAAACCAGTTCCTTGCAAATATCCGTGAGGTAGATGCAATCGTACACGTAGTGCGCTGCTTTGAGGATACAAACATTATCCATGTAGATGGTTCTGTAGATCCTGCAAGAGATATCGAGACAATCAATCTTGAGCTTATTTTCTCGGATGTTGAGATTCTTGACAGGCGAATTGCAAAGATTGCAAAGCAGGCAAGAATGGACAAGACACTTGCAAAGGAGCTTGAGCTTGTTGAGGCAGTAAAGGCTCATCTTGAGGACGGAAAGATGGCCAGAACCTTTGAAGTGCCTGATGATGAGGATGCACAGCTTTGGTTCAAGGGATATAATCTCCTTACAGCAAAGCCTACCATCTACGCTGCAAATGTATCAGAGGACGACCTCGCAGATGACGGCGCAAGCAATCCGCATGTTGCAAAGGTAAGAGAGATGGCAAAGGAAGAGGGTGCAGAGGTATTTGTTATCTGTGCACAGATTGAGCAGGAGCTTGCAGATCTCGATGAGGACGAAAAGAAAGAGTACCTTGAGGATTTAGGTGTTGAGTCAAGCGGTCTCGATAAGCTTGTAGCAGCCAGCTATTCACTTCTAGGACTTATTTCCTTCCTCACAGCAGGAGAGGATGAGTGCCGTGCATGGACTATAAAGAAAGGTACAAAGGCACCACAGGCAGCTGGCAAGATACATACTGATTTCGAGCGTGGCTTCATCAAGGCGGAGGTAGTCAACTATCAGGATCTTCTCGACAACGGAAGCCTTGCAGCCGCAAGAGAAAAGGGAATTGTAGGCATGGAAGGAAAAGAGTACGTTGTTAAGGACGGAGATGTAATTCTTTTCAGATTTAATGTATAATTTTATGAATAAAACGCTTTTATAAGCACAAAATCAAAAAGAAACGCATAAGATAGACCAAGGGAGGTCTGTTTTATGCGTTTTCTGGATTTATGCGAAAAAGAGGTTGTGAGCGTGGAGGAGGGCAGGTTCATAGGGCATGTGCGGGATTTGGAGTTTGACCCAGTCTGCGGTAAAATCTGTGCGATTATCGTGCCGGGACCGGGAAAATATATGGGAATATTTTGCAGGGATTATGAATATTGTATTCCATGGGTTAAGATTGTTAAGATTGGACCCGATATAATATTGGTAAATATATGTGAGTCTGATATGCGGCGCAAGCTGTTATGATTTTATAAATACAAAAAAATTATAAAAAAGTCAAAATCAGTACAAAACATATTGACAACAAAAATTAGTATAGATATACTGAAATATGTATAGGTCTTTTTAAATACAGATGATGATTTGAAGTATTATAATATAAAATGAGAAACAAAGATATTTTGCTTTTCATATTATATGATATCTACGGAGGGTACAGCATGAAGTGTCCATTTTGCAGTAGTGACAACACAAGGGTAATAGACTCAAGACCGGCTGATGACAACAGCTCTATCAGACGCAGAAGGCTGTGCGATGATTGCGGCAAGCGTTTCACTACATATGAGAAGGTGGAGACAATCCCACTCATCGTTATAAAAAAGGACAACAACAGAGAGCAGTATGACCGCTCCAAGATTGAAAAGGGTGTGCTTCTTGCATGTCACAAGAGACCGATTTCAGCAGATACAATCTCAAAGCTTGTAGATGAGGTCGAGATAGAAATCTTTGCCAGAGAGGAAAAGGAAATCTCTACATCACTCATCGGAGAGCTGATTATGGACAGATTAAAGGACCTTGATGCGGTAGCATATGTGAGGTTTGCGTCAGTTTACAGAGAGTTTAAGGATGTCAACACCTTTATGACAGAGCTTAAAAAGATGCTTGACACCAAATAGTGTTTAGTTAGCAGGATTTATTTTGAAAAGGATGGGAAAGCACGTATGAACATTTCCGGTATTCGCCCGAGCGAAGGCTTTTATTCATACAATTCCATAAGGTTAAACGAGCTTAGAAACAGCCAGATTATGAGGTCAAAGCAGGCGGCGAATGACACAGCTTCACAGCAATCCATTGCTGATGATACAGCTGATTATGAGGCTGCAAGGGCAAGGCAGGGCTTTACTTCGCTTGATTATGCAAATACATATGATTCCAATGCGAGCTATGAGCTTAAGGGTGCTGACAGTGATATCAGCACACTTGATGTCACAAAGGCTGTATCCGATTTAGACAAGGATAAGGTATTGCAGCAGTATCAGCATTTTGTCGGCAGCGCGGATAGTATGGTTATGCAACAGGCGGCCTTGAATGAACAGATTAACAGGGAGACAGAGAATTTTATACTATGAGTTTTTTATACCCGGGAGAGTACATTGACTCGACATACAGCATAGATTTTGATAAATTATATAAGGAGGGCTATAGGGGTGTCATTTTTGATATCGACAACACCCTTGTGACTCATGGTTCGCCTGCTGATGAGCGGGCGATTGCTTTGTTTAAGCACCTTAAGGAGCTTGGTTTTTCGTGCCTTGTGCTCTCAAACAACAAAGAGCCACGTGTGAAGAGCTTTGCTAAGCAGGTTGGGATAAAGTATATCTACAAGGCAGGAAAGCCCAAGCCATCAGGTTATCGTACAGCAATGGAGAGGCTTGGCACAGATACGAAAAACACTCTTTTTGTGGGAGATCAGATATTTACAGATATCATCGGAGCTAATCTTACGGGCATCAGATCAATACTTGTAGCACCTATTGACCCACATGAGGAGATACAGATTGTGTTTAAGCGCTTTATTGAAAAGCCTGTAATTGCATGCTACAAGAGGCATTTGAAGAAAGTAAATAAATAATTTTTAACTAATAATTTAAAATTTGGAGGCATATATATTATGAAGATTGCAATCGGAAACGATCACGCAGCAGTTGAGCTTAAAAAGACAATAATGGAGTACGTTGAGAGCATGGGTCACGAGGTGACCAACTTTGGCACAGATTCAAGTGAGAGCTGCAATTACCCGGAGTATGGTGAGAAGGTGGCTAATGCAGTGGCATCAGGCGAGTTTGACTGCGGAATACTGATATGCGGTACCGGTGTGGGTATCTCAATAGCAGCCAATAAGGTCAACGGAATCCGTGCGGCAGTTTGCTCAGACACAGCCACAGCACGCCTTGTAAAACAGCACAACAATGCCAATATCATAGCCTTTGGTGAGAGGATTGTAGGTGTTGAGCTTGCAAAGGATATCGTAAAGGCTTATCTGACAGCCGAGTTTGAGGGCGGCAGACACGCAAAGAGAGTAGCTATGATATCGGATATCGAGGCTAGAAACTAATATAAAACCAATACAAATTCATGCAATAGAAAATAAATACTTGAAATGTATTGCTTTTTATTGTAGAATGGACGAATGAGAGAGCTTAGGCTCGCACGATTTAAGGAGGAAGTAACTAATGATTTCAGCAGGAGATTTCAGAAACGGTGTTACTATCGAGTTCGAGGGAAACATCTATCAGATTATCGAATTTCAGCATGTTAAACCAGGAAAAGGTGCAGCATTTGTACGTACAAAGTTAAAGAATATCATCAGTGGTGGTGTTGTTGAGAAGACATTCCGTCCAACAGAGAAATGCCCTACAGCACACATTGACCGTAAGGATATGCAGTATCTTTATGCAGATGATGATTTCTATCATTTCATGGATGTTGAGACATATGACCAGATTGACTTACCAAAGGATGAGGTTGGCGATGCTCTCAAGTTTGTAAAAGAGAACGAGATGTGTAAGGTTTGCTCACACAAGGGCAATGTATTTGCAGTGGAGCCACCACTTTTCGTTGAGCTTACTGTTACAGAGACAGAGCCTGGCTTCAAGGGTGATACAGCAACAGGTGCTACAAAGCCTGCTACAGTTGAGACAGGTGCTACAGTTTATGTACCACTTTTTGTTGAGACAGATGATGTTATCAAGATTGATACAAGAACAGGTGAGTACCTTTCACGTGTATAATTTGTAGTTTTATGAGTCTGCACATATTCCGATATGCCTGGAGTATGTGCAGACTTTTTTTTATTTGTGTGCTGTGTGGCAGGTGAGAATCCCGACAGCAAGTGTCATAAACACATGCGACACAAGCATAGCCCACAGATATGCATCTATCCCATAGTGGGGGACGAGAAGCATAATCATCAGGATTCTTATCGCACAGGTGAGCAGATTGACGAAGAGCACTTGCTTTGCTTTGCCCAGACCATGCAGTATGCTGCAGAGCATTCCACTTATGTGCATCAACGGGCACAGAAAACACAGCCTTCTAAGAAAATATCCACAAAGCTTCGATGAGAAAAGAAAAACCCCTATAAAATCCGACAGCAGATAGAATATGCATGTAAAGATAAGACCGAAGCATAGTCCGAATAAGGCACAGGAGTTTATGGTTTTAGTGATTTTTGTATCCTTTCCGGCGGCATTCGCTTCAGAAACAGATGGCAGAAGCATCACGCAGGCACAGCTGCAAAGTACACCGGGAAATAAAAGCACGGGAAGGGTGAGGCCGGAAATGGTTCCAAATATGTCAAGGGCCAATGCAGGTGATAGTCCGTAGAGCTTAAGAGTTCTCGGGATAAGCACGTTTTCGACGGAGGATGAAAAGCTTGCCAATATGTAGTTTAGTGATAAAGGGATGAAAAGCGCAGCCATGCTATAGGCTGTTGTTTTCAGGCTTTTGACAGATATTTTAAAGTATGAGAAATCTTTTTTTATTGTGATAACGGAAAAGACGGTTGCGCTCGCTTCGCCTGCCACGATGCCGTATATAGAGTATACAGGCTTAAAGAAGCTGCCACCGTCAGATAGTATTGAGTATATCAGATAGCAGGTGCCAATGCGTGCGGTCTGCTCAATTAATTGTGTGGCAGCTGGAACGGCTGCTTTTTTCAATCCATAATAGTATCCGTTTATGCAGGAATGGATAGCAGCTGGCAGAATGGAAAAGGACAGCGCCTTGACAAGCTCTGTACAGCGTGGCTCACTTAAAATACAAATGCTTATGTAGTTGGCATTGGAATACATAATAATTGTGAGTAAAAGAGCAATGGTGGCTGACATAATTATTGCGCAAATGAGTATAATCTGCCTGTTTTGAGGCTTTTCGGCAACAAGCTTTGATGTAGCGGTCTGAAAACCGTTGCAGCAGAGTGACAGGCATACGGACATGAGTGGAATCACAAGTTGATAGAGTCCTAGACCTGTTGAGCCCATGACGTTATTAAGAAATATGCGAAAGAAAAAACCCATAAACCGACTGGTTGTACCGGCAAGTGTCAGGAAGATAGTTCCGGTCACAAGTGGATTGGATAAATATTTTTTTACAATCAAAAAATCACCTGTCATATGTTGTCTTAGAAGTATATGTGCTTCCGGGGATATATATGACAGATGATTGTTTTATTGTGTGTCAAACAGCTATTATGCTCTTATATGACAGTTATCGTTATCTTAATTATGTGAGATTAACCCATAAAGTGGCGGATAGCCTTGGCTACGCCGTCATTTTCGTTTGTGTCGGTGACGTAATCAGCCTGTGCCTTAAGCTCATCGGTTGCATTTCCCATGGCCACACCGATGTGTGCGGCTTTTACGATAGCCATGTCGTTTTCGGTGTCACCGACAGCCATTGTCTCATCAGCTGCTATATTCAGGATTTGAGCCAGCTTATGAAGTGCCACACCTTTGTCAACGCCTGCTTTTGTGAATTCCAGATTACCATAGCCACCGCTTACGAGCGTGATTTCAGGGATTTTTTTCAGATGCTCAAATACTTCGTCGCGGCAGTAGTAGTTATCATCTACATCCTTTGGGAAATTGATGGTCATTTTCTGCATATGGTAATTGTTTTCGCGCATCATTTCAGTGATATCGTTCACACGTTTTCTGGTTGTCATGATGTATTCCTTTATAGAAGGAGGCATTTTGAGATCCTTTGCATCTTCGAGACACTTGTATGGAGAATAGCCACAGCCGTTTATGAAGGCATCCATATGAACGCGCTTTGTCATCAGGTAATCAATTATTGAAAACGCTGTCTCATCAGAAAGGCAGTTTTCGTAAAGACATTTTTTGGTGTCAATCTCGTAGATTGCACTTCCGTTTGCAGTGATAGCGTAGCGGATGCCGGTGTCCTTAATTGCCTCAAACGGCAGCCCTCCGAATGGACGGCCGGTGGAGATGACCACATTTATCCCGGCAGCAGTTGCCTCTTTTATAGCTTTTATATTTTCCTTGGATATCTGACTTTTGTTGTTGAAAAGTGTTCCGTCAAGATCTAAAGCAATAAGTTTCATAAGAAATCCTTTCTTTTGTTTGAAAAATATAGTGTTTTAGTATATTATGGTGAATAGACTATTGATTTTTGTGTTTTAAAATCGGTTACAATGATAATATAAATTATCACAAATTTCAAGGATGAAGAGCACATAGCTTTTGCTTTGAAATATTTTACACTGTGGAGTGAATAACAGCTGAAACAGAAAAGGAAACGAAATGACAAGAGAAGAATTCAGAAAATATATCAGAGAAAACATAGTTATCCTGGATGGAGCAACCGGTACAAACCTGATGGCAGCGGGCATGCCGGTAGGGGTGTGTCCGGAGGAATGGGTGATGGAGCATCCGCAGGTGATTCTTGATTTGCAGAAGGCTTATGTCGATAACGGCACGAATATTGTTTATGCACCTACATTTACAGGAAACAGGATTAAGCTTTTAGAATATGGTTTACAGGAGAAAATTAACGAGATAAATACCACACTGGTTGGCCTGTCAAAGCAGGCTGTCGGGGATAGGGCACTTGTAGCAGCAGATATGACGATGACCGGCAGACAGCTTTTTCCACTCGGGGATCTGATGTTTGAGGAGCTTTTGGAGGTGTACAAGGAGCAGGCGAGGATCCTCGATGCGGCGGGCGCAGATGTTTTTGTGGTTGAGACAATGATGAGTCTTCAGGAGTGCAGAGCGGCAGTGCTTGCTATAAAAGAGGTAAGCGACCTGCCTATTATGGTGACACTCACCTATAACGAGGATGGCAGGACACTTTTTGGCACACCGCCTGAGACTGCTGTTGTTGTGCTACAGTCACTTGGGGTGGATGCTATCGGTGTGAACTGCTCGACGGGACCTGCTGAGATGATAGCGCTGGTTGAAAAAATGGCAGAGTACTCTACAGTGCCTCTTATTGCCAAGCCAAATGCCGGGCTTCCAGAGCTTGAGGATGGTAAAACTGTATACAAGATGACTCCGGATATGTTTGCGGATGCGATGAGAGGGCTTGTGAAGGCAGGTGCATCCATTGTCGGAGGCTGCTGTGGCACCACACCGGAGCATATACGTGCTCTCACAGAGGCCGTAAAGTCAATGCCTGTTCATAAGCCACTTGAGCATCATAGAAGAGTGCTTGCGTCCGAACGAAAGAATGTAGAGATTGACTTAGATGGCAACTTTACTGTGGTCGGAGAGAGAATCAACCCTACAGGTAAGAAAAAGCTGCAGGCACAGCTTCGTGAGGGAAAGCTTGACCTGGTGCGCCAGATGGCTATGGAGCAGGAGACAAATGGTGCGGGAATACTTGATATCAATATGGGCATGAATGGTATCGATGAGAAGGAGATGATGAAATCGGTTATATATGAGGTTTCATCAACCGTGGACTGCCCTCTTTGTATTGATTCAAGTTATGTGGAGGTAATAGAGGAGGCTCTTAAGATTTATCCGGGAAGAGCTCTCATCAATTCTATTTCCCTTGAGACAGAAAAGATGGAAAAGCTTCTGCCTCTTGCGGCAAAATACGGAGCGATGTTCATACTTTTACCGCTTTCGGATGCAGGATTGCCAAAGGATGTCGAGGAGAAAAAGCAGATTATAAATACTATTTATGACAAGGCACTTTCGCTTGGAATGGCACATGAGGATATCGTGGTGGATGGACTTGTTGCGACAATTGGTGCAAATCCAAGGGCCGCAATCGAGTGCTATGAGACCATTGCGTACTGCAAGGATGAGAAAAAGCTTCCTACAATATGCGGCCTTTCAAATATATCCTTCGGACTGCCTGAGCGTATGTACGTGAACACAGCGTTTCTTACAATGGCCATATGCAAGGGACTCACCATGGCTATTGCCAATCCATCACAGGAGCTTTTGATGAATGCTGCATTTGCATCGGATATGCTGCTCGACAGACCTGACAGCGATATAGCATACATCGAGCGCATGAGCAGGCTTGCGGAGGAAAAGGCCCAATATGAGACTGTTGTTGTGAAAAAGTCGGACAATGATGCGTCTGCTTCAAACGGCACATGCGTAGCGGGCAGTAAGGATGCGGTATTTCAGGCTGTCTTAAAGGGAAACAAGGGCAGTATAATTGATGAAGTAAAGAAAATGCTTTCTGATGGGGCAAAGCCTGACGAGATTATTAATAACAGCCTGATTCCGGCTATTAATGAGGTGGGAGAGCTTTTTAACCAGAAGAAATATTTCCTGCCACAGCTTATCGGCAGTGCAAATACCATGAAGCTTGCTATAGAACATCTGGAGCCGTTACTTGAAAAGAAGGACTCAGGTGATGATATGCCGACTCTTGTCATTGCAACGGTAGAGGGGGATATCCATGATATAGGAAAGAATCTTGTCGTGCTTATGCTTAAAAACTATGGCTACAACGTGATTGATATGGGAAAGGATGTGCCTTGTGAGGATATTGTCAACAAGGCGATTGAGACGAATGCGGCAGTTATTGGACTGTCAGCTCTTATGACTACCACCATGATGCGCATGAAGGATGTAGTGGAAATCTGCAAGGAAAAGGGCTGTAAGAGCAAGGTTGTAATCGGTGGAGCCTGCATTACACAGAGCTTTGCAGACGAGATAGGAGCCGACGGATATTCAAAGGATGCGGCAGAGTGCGTGAAGCTTGTGGAGAGACTTCTGAATAGTTAAAATTTTTTTAAATAAAATGAAAAAAGTTGTTGACAATAAGGTGCCGACTGTATATAATAATCAAGTCGGTTGACGACATGGGATCTTAGCTCAGCTGGGAGAGCATCTGCCTTACAAGCAGAGGGTCACAGG
>ERZ831773.1007-NODE-1007-length-32925-cov-13.472346_pt1 | contig 32925 bp, 34 predicted proteins | sample MGYA00519696_ERZ831773 | MGnify/ENA primary metagenome ERZ831773 (study PRJEB31850, sample SAMEA3708720) | human gut metagenome | biome: human gut; feature: human-associated habitat; material: faeces | place: China | collected 2014 ...
TCTCCCATAAACAATCTGATTTCACTGCAAGAACACTCTCATCTATATCTTTAACATCACCATAGAACTCTTTTATCGTAATCATATAATTTTACCTTTCGTACAGAAATTTTAATAATTAACATTATATATGCCTAATCTATCTCCCTCTCAACAACCACCTCACAATAGACGGTTTTATTTCAAAGGTTTCACAAAGGTCTGCCAGTACATGCGGATAGCAGTTTGCCATGCCAATTCTTATTATCTTAACCCGTTTATTATTTCTTTTTCAGACTGTTCAAACGCCGCCATACATTCCTTTTTGTGTTTCCCAAAGCTTTTATACATCATGCCGACAAGCAGAATCATGCGGTATAATCTCCGGCCACGCTTCGTCTGCACCTCACGCAATCATCAATATTCTTGCATTTGTCTTTTTGATCTCTAAATGTGCTTTTTCTTCCGCCGCCTTATCCTGATAAGCTTCATAATACGCAAGCCACATGCCCATAACTTTGTGCGAAACGCTTTCTGTTTTGTAGTATTTTGAAGCCTTTCATTTCCAGCGGACATCGGTCGGGCGTGTCCGGAAGTCCCTCCGCACCAAACAATGATACGGCTACCCCAGTGAATCCATAATCCGCAAACCGCTCTGCTATTTTAATGCCCGGAAGAAGGCTCTGCTCTCCGCCCATAATCACAATGACTGCTTTGCCGTTGGTCTGCTCCGGCTCTGCAAGGTGTCCCACAAAACCGTGTTCTTTCATATTAAAATCTGTATGTTTTAATTTTACTGCTGTCTTCTTCATATTTTTTCCCCCTATCTCATATCATGTGTTGGCTGTCCCGCCCCTTTAAATGTCCATTCCAATAACCTTTCCGACACCAACCTTGTGTCCGCCCTCCATAATCGAAAACGTTGCTCCGACACTAATCTCACTATAATGATACTCCTCAAATGTAAATTTTATAATCGCTGGAATCGGAACATCAAATCGGTCAGCCTGCAATTCAACAAATGTAATTCCCCAGTAATTTCCCGCGTTATCAAAAACGGCATCGGGTCGGTATCCCACTTGCGGCAGACTACTTCGCTGTCCGGCATAAAAAAAGACTTCTGCTAATAAGTACATGGTGTGTTTCTCCGTTTACTTTTTCTGTTATATAAAATAAATAGTGTTTGTAAATTAAGTAATTATTCATTTACCTATTCTATATCTGAAATCGTGCCGATAAAAAAAAAACTTTCCTTATACAATTTCCAATAATTCGCTTATGTCATCAATTACCCAATCTGCTCCCGCCTCTAACAAACTATTTTTGCCTGAAACCCCATAGGTTACTCCACATGTATACACACCTGCATTTTTGCCCATAAGTATATCAAATGGCATATCCCCAACGACTAAAGTGTCCTGTGCATTATATGACAACTCATTTAATGTCTTTTTTACCGGTTCTGCATTAGGCTTATGCAAAGTAGTATCTTCTGCTGCTAACAAATACGAAAAATATTTTGCAATGTTCATGCTTTCAAGAAAACCAAGTAATGAATCTCGTCCTCTTGAAGTAGCAATTGTGCAAACAATACCTTTTTCATTTAATCTGTTTAATGTTTCAATCATATTAGGAAATAATAACGGCGGGATTGTTTTCTTGGTTTCATCAAAAATTTCACGATATTTTTTCATACATAAATCAATCATATCATCTGACAATTCCGGACATAACTTCTGAAATCCTATTTTTGCTGACATACCAATTGTATCGGCACAAGCCTGTTCTTCTGCCACATCTAATCCCATCTGACGTAATGTTTCCTGTTTTGAAACTACAATCGTCTTTTTGGTATCCATTATCGTTCCATCAAAATCAAATATTATAAGTTTTATATTCATAATTTGTATACCTGTTTTCCCTCTAATCCCCTAGTTTTTTCACGACTTCCTCAAACTCATAAAACAAATCAATATACTTTTCAACAATTGTATTGCAGTGCTTTTTTACAATTTCACAATCATAATCATGCGCAAGTTCATTTCTCACTTTTAACATATCCATCCATGCATCATCTGAAATTAAATTTGCCTTAAAAGCTTCCCGCAGGACTTCCCTTGGCGAGCCTGCCACAAAACCTGTTATCGCGTAATACTGCACCAGTATATCTTTCATAACCTTCCATGACAAATCAAATGTTATACTAAATTTAGCACTTGTCCCACTTAATACAAAAGAATCTGATAAATCTCTTTCCCTTGCCTCCGACAACGCCTCCAGTGAATTACAAAAAGATTTAAAACGTCTGCTAAATTTTTCGTCCATATTGCTTAATATCCTCCAATAACAATTCATTCCTGCAAGTATCCATATTTAATAAATCCACGCTGTAAAGTGTCGGCAGTTCTTCTATTTTTTCAACAAGTTCGTCAAAACATTCCACTCCTGACACCGCTATATCAATATCACTGCGTTCTCTGGCTGTCCCCTTTGCCCTTGAACCATATAAAATCACTTCATCTGCATGAAAATCCCTGCACAGCTTTGAAACCTCACATATCACTTCATCTGCTTTCATCAAAATCACCTGCCCAATATTCTTATATCCTAAAACATGTACTGTATCTTTAATATATATTATCAAAAAAAAGCAATTCCGTATAGCAGAAATAATAACAAGCGGTCAGTCAAGTCAAGTGACAACGGTGAACTGACCGCTTGTTATTATTTACCATTATTTACATATTCCGCAGTTCCTCCCGGCTCCCTATCTCCAGTTTTTCAAAAATATGCTGCATATGTTTTTTGACTGTCGTTTCGGAAATGACCAGTTCTTCTGCAATTTCCTTATTAGAGCGCCCGGAACATGCCAGTCTTGCGACCTCTGCCTCCCTCTGGGTCAGTCCTTTTCCTTTCTGCCGCTTCCTGCGGCGGTTGATTTATTTTGTTTACACCTTTTATTTATCAAATCCGGCTGAAAATGAAAATACTACCATAGACGAATCCTGGTAGTATTTTTAGTAGTATCTTTATTTTTTGCCTATTTTAAGCCTTTTTTCATGCGTTCAATCTCCGCATCCAGTGAATCCTGTGTTGAATCTTCACCGGCTGCATCTTTCTTTTTCCCCTTATGCTTTTCTTCCTTATATGCATCGGAGAATAAAACTTTTGCAACAAATCCTGCTCCACCAAAAATCAGCACGAGCATAACAACCCATTCATACATTGATATTGAAACCATATAAATATTTGTATTTAAAATAATGGATGCTACAATCAAAATGACACTCAATGCCGTAAACAACTTCGATGCAAAAGAGGCTCCGCTTGCAAACATCCATATAATACCGATAATAAACGGAATCATAATCATCCCCGAGTTCAAACGGACACCACCAAGCATAATTGTTCCGCCGTAACCGAACCAGCCGGACGATACAACCACTTTCTGGGATAAAATAAACAACCCCACAATCAACATAACAACTCCGGCTACAAACTGTTTTAATTCATTTTTTGCACTTTTCATACACTACCTCTTTTCTCCTTTGAAATTTTACTCCGTATCCTTTTTTTTATTTTACCCGCTTCTTTTTTCTATGGTAAACCATCAGCGTTATCCCAAGCGCCACGATAAAAACGGAAATAAACTGGGAGGTGGACAAAAATCCGACCGCCCCACGGTAATCATTTCTTAAAAACTCAATCAGAAATCTTCCGATACCGTACAGCAGTAAATAAATACTGCCAATATCGCCTGTTATCAGCTTTTTCTGCTGATATAAAAACCGATGTGCAATCCATATCAGGATTGCAACAATTAAAAAATCCCCTGCCGCTGAAAGAAGCTGTGTCGGAATAAGCTTTATGCCTGCCGGCGCCATGCTGTCTGCTGGAAATGTAATGCCCCATGCGGCGGTTGTTTCCCGTCCGTAACAGCAGCCTGCCAGAAAGCATCCGATTCTGCCAAAGCCCTGTGCAAGTGCCACTTCCGGCATAATTAAATCAAAATACTCCAAAAATACGAGTTTTTTGACTTTGCAGTAAATCCACGCCGCAAGCACCCCGGCAATAATGCCGCCGTAAACAACAAAGCCCTCTGACCCCAGCACCGCAAGCGGGTCTTTTAAGAAATCCTTAAAACTTACAATCACATACAAAAGCTTTGCACCCAGAAAGCCGCAGACTCCTGCAAGAATGGCAATATCAATGACCGATTCGTCTTTTAACCCCAGTTTTTTTGCCCGCATACAGCCAAGCGCCAATGCCAGCAGAAATCCAATGCCAATCATAAAGCCATATCCGTGTACGTGAAAATTTCCGATTTGAAACAAGTCGATTTTCATTGATGTTTCCTCTCTTTCCGGCTAGTCCATTGCCAAATCCTGTCTTGCTTTTTTCATGCGTTCTTCAAACTGCACATAAAAATCGCGTCCGTCATACGGCAGTGCAAAGAAGCTTTTTAAAATATACATTGTTAAAATTCTGTTCTGCCCTTCATCCAGTCCCTGCTGTGCCGCCTGAATTTCCTTTAAAAAAGCATGCCATGTCACAAGAAATGTATTATACGCTTCTAAATCCGGCGTATCCAGCCACTTTTTCACCTTGATTTTTGTCAGATTGTGCTTGTGACACTCGTCCTTTTGCAGAATATACTGAAAATGGGTATCGTCCTGCCAGTATCTTCCCAGTGGAAACAGACGGCAGATACCCGGTCTTGCGCCGTGAATCCGGCAGCGCTGCTGTTCGTTTAAAAATGTACAGGTTTCGTTTTCCCCTGCCATTTTCAGATTCGGTAAAATCACGCCGTCCACCACATTTAACGCCAGATGTTTCTCCACCAGACTTTCAAACGGCATCTGAAGCTGTCTTGTCAGACGGCAGATATCATACGGGTCTAACACAATCGAATCTCCCATGCCGTGACAGCATACGGAATTGCAGCCCTGACACTGATTCGTATCTGCCTTTACCATATCATTTTCACTATATAACTTTCCATCGGAAATTTCTTCCAGACTGCAGTTTCTAATCATTCTATTTTAACCTATCCAAACAGATTCTTTCTCAAATCGCTGATCTTTGTATGATATGTGGAAATGCTTTCTGAATCCGGTATGTAATTGTTTGGACCTTTCTTAAATACTATTTTTAACAAAATCGGTGTGATAATCGTTGTAATAACAACCACGATAACAACCGGTCCCATAAAGGCACTGCCCATCATGCCGAGTGCCGCACCTTTGCTGGCTACAATTAAGGCGACCTCGCCTCGTGAAATCATGCCGACACCGATGCGCTTACACTGATACGGCTTGTATCCGCATACCTTTGCACCGAGTCCGCAGCCAATAACTTTGGTCAACACCGCTACAATAACTAATACAACGGTAAATGCAATAATCGTTCCTGTCATATTCGGCAGTTCTACCTTCAGTCCGATACTTGCAAAAAATACCGGTGAGAGCAGTAAAAATGAAAGGGTGTCAAAACGGGACTGGATAAATTCAGAACGCTCTGTATTGGAAATAATCAGACCTGCAATATATGCACCTGTAATATCCGCAACACCAAACCACGCTTCTGCCACGTAAGACATTAAAAGGCAGAATACAAAAGCTATGATGGCATGTCTGTGACGTCCGCGGTCAGCGCTTTCAATCCATTTTTTATAAAACTTGTAAAATACAAAACCCACAACACCTGCAAATACAAAGAACAATACAACCTTTAACAGTACAACCGCTACATTCACCGATTCATCTGCAAGACTTGTAATAATTGTCAGAGCCACAATACCTAAAATATCATCAATAATGGCAGCCCCTAAAATCGCGTTGCCGGAATGAGTTTTTAATTTGCCCATTTCCTTTAAGGTTTCAACCGTAATGCTAACAGAAGTTGCCGTCAGTATAACGCCGATAAATGCATTCTGAAGCACAACGCTGCATGAGGCATCCGAATCAATAACACCCGGCTTGTTAAAGAAATATGCAACGGCAAATCCACCGATAATCGGCATGATAACGCCACAGAGTGCAATAACAAATGCAGCTTTTCCGCTCTTTTTTAACTCTTTAATATCTGTTTCCAGTCCGGCGCAGAACATCAGTACGATAACGCCAAGCTCCGCTACATTGCTTAAAAACTCCGTTTCCGTAAGCAGCCCCAGCATAGACGGTCCTAACAAAAGACCGGCAAGCAGTGAGCCGACAACCTGCGGCATCTGTACGCGCTTCGTCGCCAGCCCCAATACCTTCGTACAAAGCAGTATCACTGCCAAATCCAGTAAAAACTTGTAACTTTCCATCGTTACATCCTCCAAAAAATTTTCTTCCTATTATAAATGTATGTTAATAGCGATATAAACTTTATACTCCACTTACCGCCCAATGTCAACAAATTTCTCACAATGGCCGGTTTTGTGTATACACTTTTTTGAAGGCTGTCGGCAGTGCATATTCCTTTTCCAAAGCCTGCTCTGTTATCCACGTAAAATCCGAATCCGGGGCTGCTTTTCCACATTCGATAAGATAACTTTCCATATGCCACTCGATATGTGTGAAAATGTGGCACACCGGACTGCCTTTTTGTATCCGACAGTCCGTGATTCCACACTTTTCAAGCCACTTTTGAATTTGCGCTGTATCTGCTTTTCCCGAAAGATTCGGCAGTTCCCACATGCCACCAAGCAATCCGCTCCTGGCTCTTTTTTGCAGCGCCAGCCTGCCCGCATGTATCATTATAAGCACGGTCTTTTCTTCGATTCTGCGCTGTGCTTTCTTTTTCTTTACGGGATACGCTGGCTGTGTCCCCGCGGCACAGGCACTGCATAAGCTTTGTAGCGGACATTCTGTGCATCGCGGTGTACCATTTGGCATGCAGACAACTGCGCCCAGTTCCATCAGGCTCTGGGTAAAGATACCGCACTTGTCCACAGGATAAATTTCCTGCAATGCCGCTGTGATTTCATTTTTAAATTTTGTATCGGAAATTTCTCTGGAATCTGCCGTCAGACGTGTCACCACGCGAAGCACGTTTCCGTCCACGGCAGCGTAAGGCTTATTCCATGCAATTGAAGCGACCGCTCCCGCCGTATACGCACCGATACCCGGCAGGGACAAAAGCTGTTCATATTCGTTGGGGAAAATGCCGTTATATTTTTCACAAATCTGCTGTGCGGCTTTCTGCATATTTCGCACCCGCGAATAATATCCAAGCCCCTCCCACATTTTTAAAAGCTCCTGCTCCGGTGCCGCGGCAAGTGCCGCCACATCCGGAAAACGCCGCAAAAAGCGCTCGTAATACGGAATCACCGTATCCACTCTTGTCTGCTGCAGCATAATTTCCGATACCCAAACGCGGTAAGCATCAGTATTTTCACGCCACGGCAATACACGGGCATTTTTTTCATACCACGCAAGAAGCGGTTCTGTAATTTGTGACAGTTGTGCTAAATCAAGAGGCATAGTTACTGTTCTCCGTCCATTTTTTCGCGTACCTTCTGCGCCGAAGGAGTTGTTGCAAGCCCGCCTTCGCTCGTTTCCTTTAAACATGCCGGAAGCGCATTGCCGATACGGCGCATCGTATCAATGACTTCATCGGGTGCAATCGCACTGCAGACGCCCGCGAGTGCCATCTGCGCACTGGTGACAGCATTGACCGCACCGGCTGAATTTCTTTTAATACACGGCACTTCTACCAGCCCGCAGACCGGATCGCAGGTCAGCCCCAGCATATTTTTTAAGGCGAATGCCATGGCATTGACAATCTGTTCATCGTCGCCGCCCTGCAAATAAGCAAGCCCTGCCGCCGCCATGGCGCTTGCCGAACCGATTTCTGCCTGGCAGCCGCCTGAGGCGCCCGCAATGCTTGCATTTTCCGCAATCACCGCACCGATTCCCGCCGTCAGATACATTGCTTCTACCATTTTTTGTTCCTCTGCCCGGAAATATTCCTGATATGCCAGAAAAACTGCCGGAATCACGCCGCATGCACCGGCCGTCGGGGCGGCAACAATCCGCTTCATGCAGGCGTTGGACTCGCCCATTTTGACTGCCTTTTCCATGACAAGCCCAATGTATTCTCCCGCAATATTTTTTCCTGCCGCATTATAGCAATACAGTTTTTCGCCGTCGCCGCCCGCCAGTCCACTTGCCGATTTTAAATCTTTATCATACGCGCTGTCTGCCTGCTTCATCGCTTCATACATCCGGTGCATCGTTTCAAAGGACTGCTCTTTTGTAACCTGCCGTTCTTCCATATCCGCCCGGCATACAACCTCCCACAAAGGTATCTGATATTCCTTTGCCAGATTTAATAAATCCTGAATTGAATGATAAATCATATACTCTCCATTCCACATTGTTTTTTGTATACAGCTTTTATACAAGGCTCAAATACGTTACTTTTTTAATACCCGAAAGCTGTTCTAACCGGTGGACAATCTGCTCCGGCACTTCCTGATCGCACTCCAGCACCATAACTGCATCGCCGCCGCGCGCCGAGCGGTACAGCTGCATGGTTGCGATATTAATGCGAGCTTTTGCAAGCATGGCAGTAACTTCCGTCACGTGTCCCGGCTGGTCGAGGTTATGCACGACTAACGTCGGATATTCGCCTGTGAAATTGGTCTGGATTCCGTCAATCTGTGCAATGTTGATTCTGCCGCCGCCAATCGACTCTCCGATGACCTCTAACGTCCTTCCCGTTTCCCCGGTAAGATAAATCTGTGCGGAGTTCGGGTGGGCTTCCCGCAGCTGTGCCACACCAAATGAAATCGCAATTCCTTTTTTTGCAGCCAGCTCCATGCTGTCCGGAATCCGGATATCGTCGGGTGCCATGCCTAAAAGCCCTGCAACTAAGGCTTTTTGCGTACCATGCCCCTTTCCCGTTGCAAGAAATGAACCGTACAGCAAAATCTGTGCTTCCTTTACCGGCTCTCCTAAAAGTTTGCCCGAAATATAACCGATTCTTACCGCTCCCGCCGTGTGGGAGCTGGACGGTCCGACCATGACCGGCCCGATGATGTCAAAAATGTTCATGAATTCAATCCTTTCGTCTGGCTGCAAGTACACACCTTCTTATTTATTCCAGTTTTTTCTCAATTGCCTCAATAACGGTCTTTAATGCTTTGATTCTCGCATATTTTTTGTCATTGGACTCTAAAATGTGCCACGGCGCATAGGCTGTATTGGTCTTTTGCAGCATTTCATTGACTGCTTCCTCATACAAATCCCATTTTTCACGGTTGCGCCAGTCCTCGTCTGTAATCTTCCATCGTTTTTCCGGTGTATTTTCACGTTCCTTAAAACGCGCAAGCTGTGTATCCTTATCAATCTGCACCCAGAATTTTACAATGACTGCATTCCAGTCTGCCAGCTCTTTTTCAAATTCATTGATTTCCACATAGGCTCTCTGCCAGTCATTTTCACTGCAAAAGCCCTCCAGCCGTTCAACCATGACACGGCCATACCACGTTCTGTCAAATATCGCAACATGTCCGGTCTTTGGCAGTCTGTTCCAAAAACGCCACAGATAATGTCTTGCCTTTTCATGCGGTTCTGGACTTGCAATCGGGTGTACTTCATACCCCCTTGGGTCTAACGCTTCGGTAATACGCTTGATATTTCCACCCTTTCCTGCGGCATCCCAGCCTTCATAGGCAATGATAACCGGTATTTTTTTACGGTATAATTCATTGTGCAGTTCGCGCAGACGCTTTTGATACTGATTTAACAAAGTATCATATTCTTCCTCTGTCAAAGTCTTATCCAACGCCACGTCTGCCAGCTTTTCAATCGGTTTTAACGGAAATGCATTCTGTAACAGCGGCACTGCCAGCGTACTGTTTTGAAGTGCCGTGTCAATTCCCTGCACCAGCGTTTCCAAAATCTGTAACTGCGCCCACTTCTTATCTTTGGCATCTACCAGATACCACGGCGCGCTCGACTGGTTCGTATCGCACAGATACTGCTCATAAACATCCATGCATTTATCATAATGCTTATTCTGCCATACATCATGTTCACTGACTCTCCAGCTCGTATTTTTGTCATCCGCCAGCTTATCCAGCCGCTTTTTCTGCTCCTTTTCATCAATCTGGAAGAAAAACTTCATCAGCAGATAACCGTTGTCTGTAAGCTGTCTTTCAAAACGTTTGATACTTTCTATTTTCTTTTTATACTCCTGCTCGGATAATTCCCCGCGCAGCTTTTCCCTTGTCACTTCGCTCATCCATCCGCTGTCCATAAAGACGAATTTGCCCGCTTCCGGTATCTTTACAAAATGACGGTATAAGAACGGCTTGCGTGCTTCTTCTTCTGTCGGCTCATCCATAACTGCCACTTTAAAAAAGCGCGGGTCGATATTTTTAATAATCTTTCCAAGCACACTACCCTTGCCTGCCGCACCCCAGCCTTCTAACAGCACCAGCACCGGCAGTTTCTTTTCCTTCATCAGAATCTGCTGCTGTTCTAAGCGCGCACGCGCCTTCTTTAAACGCTGTTCCATTTCCTCTTTTGACGGTTGTTCCAATCTGTTCCAGTCCTTTAACATAAAATACCCCCGTTTCCGCCGCTTTGCAGCTTATCCTTTTATTTTTACTTTTCATTATACTGTATCCTGCGATTTTTTCAATGTCCGGCTTCTTTTTAACAGCAAAATTCCTGCAAAATCCGCCAGAAACCAGCCAATCGGAATCGATCCCCAGATACCCGCTACGCCAATCCATGAACCGGCAGACAGCGTATAAGCAAGCATCACCCTCGTTCCGAGCGATATGACCGTGAGTACCACCGACACGCCCGGACGGCTGACTGCCCTGTAATAGCCGTACAACATAAACAAAATGCCGATTCCGATATAAAACATACCCTCTATCCGAAGATATTGTACCCCGGTTCTTACGACTTCATCACTGCCGCTTACAAATATCTGCATAAGCGTTTTTGCAAAAACACACCGCCGTACTGATAACCGCACAAAATACAGCCACACTGATACCGGCACTTTTCATGCCTGCACGGATACGGTCTTTTTTGCCTGCGCCGAAATCCTGCACCGGCATATAGGCAATCGTATCAATCTTGACCGCAACGGCAAATGCCGCCATAACGACTGCACCAAAGCTGTTGACCAGTCCCTGCACCATTAAAATGCCGAAATTCATGACCGACTGCTGTAAGCATGTAAATCCTGACAGCGACAGGATTTACATAAAATCTTCCCTGTTCCACACACAGTCTTTTTTGTGCAGGCGCAACCCCGGATATTTTATCCAATAGTAAATGAGCAGTCCGAAACCTGATATGTGCTGGGCAAACACCGTTGCCTGTGCCGCGCCCGCAATGCCCATTTGAAAGCCTGCGACAAATAAAATATCCAGTGCTATATTTAATACCACGGACAGCGCCAGAAAGAACAGCGGCACGACAGAATTTCCCAGTCCTCTTAACAGATTGGAGATATAATTATATATAAATGTTGCAAAAAATCCCATAAAGACGTAAAACAGATAAATCCGCATGTCCGAAACCGTTTCCTGCGGCACCCGAAGCCATTCTATAATTGTATCCAGCCCCGCGCAAAACAAAACAATTAACAGCACGGTTATGAGTGCCGTAAATGCAAATGACAAAAAGATTCCGTTCTTTATCTTTTCTGTATTTTTCTTTCCGTATACCATAGCAATAAATGCACTGCTGCCAAGACACAATCCGATGATGACGGACGTCAAAAAAATCATCAGCGTATATGACGCTCCCACCGCCGCCAGTGCATTGTTGCCGATACATTTTCCCACCACCCACGTATCCGCGAGATTGCAGAGCTGCTGTAATACATTTCCAAGCATCAGCGGCACCGCAAATGCCCACAGCCCGGAGGTGATGTTTCCTGTTGTTAAATCATGTTGACTGCGCATTGTATTTTTGTCCTTTTTTCTGGCTTTTAATTTAACTTATTTTTGCTTTATTGTTTTTCAACTTCTGTATGTGTATCTTAAATACAAATGTATGTATGATAAGAATGTCTGTAATATTCTTTTCAAGACACGCATTTTGTAATACATTTTCAACTCACGACCTCTCGTGGAGGTCGACCATCTTTTTTCTTTGCAGCAGAAGAAACAACGTTTTTTCAACTCACAACCTCTCGTGGAGGTCGACACGAAAACGGAAACGTTACTCTTGCTGGTGGTGCTTTTCAACTCACGACCTCTCGTGGAGGTCGACATTGTAGACGGTAATCTAAGATATGTCGCCGATGATTTTCAACTCACGACCTCTCGTGGAGGTCGACAGTTATTCTGCCTTCCTGTGCTTCCTTTAGCGTTTTTCAACTCACGACCTCTCGTGGAGGTCGACTTTGTATTTCCGTAAGCGGTGTCACTTTTCTGATTTTTCAACTCACGACCTCTCGTGGAGGTCGACAGCTGTAGAAGCCGTTCAAAAAAGTGGAATCAGTTTTTCAACTCACGACCTCTCGTGGAGGTCGACTCGATTCCGGTTGTCCCGATTAGCGCGCTTAATAAATTTTCAACTCACGACCTCTCGTGGAGGTCGACGATAAAAACTTACTGGAAGTTGACAGGGTTGTTGTTTTTCAACTCACGACCTCTCGTGGAGGTCGACATGACAGGAGAATACCAGCCATCAGATGTTGTAGATTTTCAACTCACGACCTCTCGTGGAGGTCGACTTTGCAGATTTTTCTTCTGTTACGTGCGTATATTTTTCAACTCACGACCTCTCGTGGAGGTCGACATTTATGTATTCATCAAAAATACCTTTTGCTGTGTTTTTCAACTCACGACCTCTCGTGGAGGTCGACTTTCCTGCTGTCGTATTGAACGTGAATCCAGACTTTTTCAACTCACGACCTCTCGTGGAGGTCGACAGCAAAACTTCACAATAAATCATTGAAATTTTGCATTTTTTCTGGACACTTTATCTTAGAACAAATGTCCTTACCATTTTCATATAAATATCATTAGATATTTTTATACTTGAAATATATAATATTCGGTGCGAATGTCCGTGATTTTTATGTGTGCTTCTCTTTCGCACTAGAAAATCAAGGTTTCTGTCACATCAAAACCCGGTTTTACTCCTATATGTTCCACTCTGTTTTTATAATTGTCGCCAAGATTATAAAATCTGAGGCTATCCGTGTCTTTATCAATAATATCTTCTAATACTGCTTTAATTTGACGATATTTTACGGCATCAACCTGACATTCAAATACCGAATTTTGAACCCGCTGACCATAATTTACACATTGCTTTGCAACCTTTCGTAAACGTGTACGCCCCGCCTCCGTTTTTGTATTTACATCATATGTAATTAATAATAACATCTTTTCTCCTTATTTCCAAAAAAATGGAGGATATTCATCTAAATCTCCTCTAATACTCCTTGCTAAAAGCATTGCCTGTACATATGGTATCATTCCCCATTCTATCTTCTCGTCTAAAAAAGGGTGTGTTATCAACTCTTTTTTTCTTTCCTGCCATGCACTCAAAAACAATTTTCTTCCCTCATCTGTCAATACAACCGCTCCACTTTCTTTTTGGATAAAATGCGATTTTTTTATAATACGTTTATTAATTATTGTTAAAACAAATCTATCCGCCATAATACTTCGCAATTCTTCCATTATGTCAAGCGCTAAAGATATTCTTCCCGGTCGGTCTGTATGAAAAAATCCTACATAAGCATCCAACCCAACTGATTCTAATGCTGAACCACACATTCCTGTCAATAGGCTATATGCAAATGATAGCATCGCATTGATATTATCCAACGGCGGTCTTCTATTTCGCCCTTGAAAAGTAAAGTCCTCTTTCTGTTGTAGTATTAATTCGTCAAATACAGAAAAATAGACTGCTGCCGCCTCACCTTCCAGTCCTAAGAGTTGTGCGCTTGTTTTACATGTTCTAATTTTTTCAAGACTCTGATAAAGCATTTTCGATTTTTTCTTTATACTGTCAGTATCTATTCTCAATGAATAATCTCTTACCGCTCGTTCCAATACCCAGCGGCAATTATATACTTTACCTGTAATAAAATTTCTTGCCAATTTGATACTTTGCTCTGTATTATCACTGATACGGTACTGCTGTTTTCTTAATGTTACATTTCCTTTTACTTCGCCCGACACACGCGCTAAAAAGTGTCCGTTTCCAGACATAAATGTAAGTTCAATATTTCTTTGTGCACACATGCCCATTAATGCCGGACTTGCCCCGGTGTACCCAAAAGTTATTATTGCCTGAAGATTGTGTAACGGAATCCGCCCGATTTCCTCTTGATTTTCAAGTATGACAACATTTTCTCCTTCTAGTGACAAATACTTATTAGGACTTGTTATATACAAGGTATTTAATAAATGTTTCATCTGTCTTCTACCCCTTCTTTAATTTTTTTATCAATATATTCTGTTACAGAGATACTCTTATTCAACATTGGTAAGCATACATCTTTTAATGAACACGCATTACAGCTTTTACTTCTTTTTACCTTTGGCGTATAACGCTGTTTATAATATTTGTGCATTTCTTCAAATATCATTTTTACTTTTTGCCGTAATTCAACCGTTATTTCCACCTTTTGTCGATGCCTTGTTTCTCCATAATAAATATATCCATAAGGAATATCACAGCATAACATTTCTTCTATACATATAGCCTGCGCTGTCAACTGCAAAATATCCGCTTCATTTGTTTTAGGACGACCACGCTTGTATTCAATGGGAATTGCTATATATTTTCCCGTATGTCCTGAAAGTTTTACACCGTTTTGTGATTCATAAAACTCAACTACATCACATTCTCCACTAATACCAAGTTCTCTTGAATGTATGGGCATCGCACGCTCAATTATCACATCTCCCCTTTTTTCTTTTAATGAAACATCATGTGCCTTTTTATGAAGCTGTCGTCCCTCAAATGTTCTGACATTTTCCTCCCATTGCATTTCAATATACGCAAGCGCCCACTGTCTGCGGCAAAAAACAAAATGCTGGATTCCGGATAATTGCAGGAAATCTTCTTCATTATACAAAATCAAATATCTCCGGTTCTACACAATTTGGCTGTTGCTCCCATTTAATGTTATATTCTTTAAATTCCTTTGGGCGCTCAACCTTATCTATATGAAAGCTTCTCTGAATACAGCCTGTTGATACAAGTGGTGTCTTATCTTTATGCTGCCACCAATACATTTTACAAACCTCTAGACTTCCTTCCGGTCTTGCAGATGAAGCATCATTTTCAAATAATGTCTTCAGACACTCTTTTAAAAGTTCTGCATCTTCCTGTGTAAAGCCTGTTTTTTCCGCCAGTTGTACATTAACACTTCCAACAACCTTATAAACCGCAAAACCAACTCTATGTTTTGTTCCCATTGTATCAGAAGCCTTACTTTCTTTTCCAGCTTCACTATTGACACTTTTTACTATCTGCATACTAATTACATTAACCGGCGATAAACTAACTGCCTGATGAATGGATACCGGTCCCCGCACTCCAAAAGAAGCTTCTTCACCTTTAAACGCAAATACCTGTCCAAAACTGCGAACATCTGTCCATTCTTCACATGCAATCTTTGCGCATAAATCCCTATCTGCCTTTTTCTTTTTAACAATTTCTTTTTTGAGCACTTCACAGCCGTCTGCACGCTCTTTTAAACTCTTAAAGCCATCGTCACTCCGCTCATCGGATTGTACAAATATATGTTCTCCCAAATCCTGCATACGGTTTCTTATTTTTCTTTTAATACATACATCAGAAATTTCACCATAGCCGTCAATATCTGTCCTTGGACGATTCCCATTTAATGGGTCTCCATTTGGATTAGCATTTTTCACACTGATAAACAGTGTAAAATCAATTTTTCCTTGTAATTTACTCATTGTCTTGTTCCTCCTTAATGTCTTCTTTTTTCTCTTTATTCTGCTGGAATTCAAATAACTGGCAATGATATCCCAATAAATACAGTCCTTCTAATGGTGTATCATTATGGTAATCCGCTTTTTCAAACAGCCACAAAATCTCATTTAACACATTTTCATAATATGTTCTTGTTTTAAATTCAAGCTTATTCAAATATGGCTGTAAATTCTCCTCTAAGATTTTCCATGTTGTATAGGGTCTTTGTGAAAAAGTTGTCATATAACGTTTTGCATTTGTCACCCTTTTTAAATCATTGTCTTTAATATATGTACACCATTCAACCCTTTCTGCTACTGCAAGCAGTCTTCCATACAAATAATCTCTTTTTTTACATTTTTTGTCTAATGCCATTACCCATTCCTCCTTGTAATTATCATGTCTATATTTTTTTTCAAAAGAACATGCTAATGTCAATACCCGCTTCCAATTATAACTTTGTTTATAAGCAAGCGGACGTGATGCTTTGTATACTGCAAGCTGTACCAAATCAACCGGTAATTTCGTATTTCTCCAAATACATGGAATTAGTCTTTTGGTTACCTGCGCATATAACTTTTTTCCGTTTTTATCGGGAATTGTTAATATTTTCTTTTTTTCATCATCTATTCCATAAAGAATATCTGTAATATCTTTTACTCCCGGAACACCATCATAATATATTAATCTTCCTTCCTTATACTTTACATGTCTCCAACTTCCCTGATTATGCCATTTTTCAATATTATCTAAATATTGCAGTGTATTAAGGCTTTGATATTCTACAACTGCTAATCTTCCGGGCGAGGCTGCATCTACAGCTAAAAGAATCATTTGTGACGTATTATCCACCTTTTTTCTATAACCGTTTAATGCCTGATAAAATTGCTGTACTGTTATGACATTGTCATCAACAGCTTCTTCCATATCTTCTATGTTGTCTTCTTCAAAATCATCTGCCAATTTTTCCGCAAATTCATCTGAAAAATCATTTTTTTCTTTTACCTCCTCTGCAATAGTTGCTGTATCAAATCCCCAAAATGGAATTTCTACCATATCCGATTGCCATGTCACCAGTTTTAACGTGTCAAATGAATACCCTTGCTTTCTAATAATCCATTTCAACGCATTGTGCATTTTCTGTGAAGTTTCATATCCTATCGAAAATGCGTCTTCTTTCTTTAAAAATCGTCCCAAATACGTATACCCTTTTTCATCATTAGATGAAATTAGTTTTGTTCCGTCTCCTTCATTTCTTATTTTTTTTGAATGAAGATAGGATACCCCCTGCATTGTACCCGTTAAATAATCCATAGACATGGTCTTTTGCAAAGAGCGATAATACTCAATATATGCTTTCTGCAATGTTTTATCTTTCCAACAGGCTTCTTCTAAAATCTGTGTAACATCATTCTGCCGCACTATAAATCTTACCATTGCCTTTACTTGTGACACTCCTTGTATTGTCACTTTTTCATCTAACAATCCATTCTCGTCTAAAATCAAAATCCGTTCTCTTATGAGGTCTTTTACTAATTCTTCCTTATTCAAATATGTATATATAGCATCTACTTTTGGATGTGTATATTCAGAAAAATGCCATTGCCTTAACTTTTCTATATATGCCTCATAGTATTCCCTGACTTTCTTTTCATCACTATATTGACTATAATCGCCTGCTAAATATTTAATATTATCACACAACGGGTGTGGTTCTTTTCCTGCTGTTCTACTATCTGATTTATCCGTAATGGGTATTATTGTCATTCTGTCTTCTTTATCTACTGCTGCCGCTCTTAAAAACTCTCCTTTCTCATTTAATTCTACTGTTATATGTGCCGCCGCTGTATTATGAAACACCGGAAGCAAAGTATACGCTTCATACTCTATCTTGTCCCTGTTCTTATACTGCTTATATTCAATTTTTCCAACCTTGTCTGCATTTTTATCATATAAATTAATACAGTCTTGTTCCCAACTCAATTTTCCACCTCCTCTAATTCTTTTTTGTCAAACTCTTTTAATCCTGAAAATTGATTTTTTCCGAATTTGCGTACTTCCATTTCTTTAATAAACCGTTTTTGTATACATTTTTCCGGGCGGATAAATTCTATAATTCCACCTGCTGTCATGACCGGATTCCAAAAATTCACCGTCATTTTCCCCTTTTCCTCCGGTAATATTGCTTCATCTGCATACGTTATTCCATGATACATAAAACCATAAGCAATCTCTCCAACCATATTATCATAGTAGCCGCTTCCTTCTCCAAACACACATGGTTCTACAAAAGCCTGACACTCTCTTGTTCCAAGAAATACATCGCGCCGTCCTCCGCGCTGTACCATACGTTTTGCTATGTTATGATGCTTATTTTCATTCCAGTCATCTGCTAACTCTGGATGATTCAAGTTCTGCTCAAAATGCGCCCTTATCTGATACCGAACATTTTTCAAATAAGTATAGTATGCCAAATCATTTCCACCACTATAATTAATCGGTCGGATACCTTTTGTTTCTGTCTGTATTGGATTCATAATGCGAACAGCATCAACAATCCACATAATTGTGGGTTTCCAATACACACTTTCTACAATTCCTTTTAATGCCTCATAGGTCGGAATATGGTATGATGTTTTTTCTCCCCCAACTCTTGTTACCGGGTCTGCAAATAAAGCATAATTTCCATATACTTCAAACTCTATTGTGTTTTTATATTTCTTCATCGTACACCTCTAATTTTATTGATACTATCTTCTCTAAAAATCCAAAAATTTACCATTCCATTCTGTTACCACCCCAACATTATCATCATAATAATCCATATTTAAAATTAAAATTCCAGTTTCTCCTAATTCAGTAATCGCATATTCCAGTTTTTGCTTCATATTTTCCGAAATACCAACTGTATATCGTTGCAGCTTTCTTAAATACTGCTTTTGTTTTGATACTGGTAGTCTTACATTTTCCAACTCTTTAATCATGTCTCGCACTGTCTGATTATATGCTATAACAACCGATATTTTCCCTTGCTCTGAAATCACCTCAAATTGATTTCCTGCCGTTTTAAATGCCTGATTTAACGGAAGTTTTATTCCCTGATTGTACTTTCCTGTATGCAAATTTATCCCTATCGTATTTTGTCCCAATAAATCAACAAGATTTGTCTGGACATGCGTATTTTCTAATATTGCAGGATATTTAGTTTCATTATTATCGAATTCATGATAATACAAATCATAATATCTTTTAATCGCCGTTTGAGAATCCAATGTATTATCAAATACCTGTGGATTATTTCTGAATTCACCTAATAGTCTTTCCGTTGCCTGCTTTGCTTTTTTTACTTCTACTATTCCTTCTAACATCTCTAATTCTTTGCAAAGTTTTATAATATACAGCTTCCCAAATTCTTTGAGTTCTTTATGCCTATTACATCTGCCCGCAGCTTGAATGATACTGTCTAACCCTGCGAGAGAACGTATTACACAGCCAAATGAAATATTAACACCTGCTTCTATCAATGGTGTACTGATACATATTACTCTCTTTTTTCCTGATAAACTTTCTTTTATCTGTGCTATCACTTCATTTCTATGTTCTGCACACATATTTGTACTCAAATGATACACTTCCTGCTTATCATTTATCTTTTCAATCTCTTGATATATTTCCAATGCTGCTTGCTTTGTATTAACGATTAACAAAACTGACTGATACCGTTCTGCTTTATCTCTTACAAAACTCCCTATATCATCTAATGCCATTCCTCCCGGTACTAAATCAGTTTTATCTTCTATTACAACTCTTTTAAAATCCCGCATATATAGTTTCATATCTCCAGCCATTTCCATACACTGAAACAAATTATTTTCAGCAAGTTTTGAAACTGTTGGCTGCGTAGCTGAACACAAAGCAACTGTCGTATTGCAAAAATATGTTAAAAAATTAACCGCTAAATGAAATAATTCGGTACACTTTACGGGAAACGCCTGCACCTCATCAAAAATAATTACACTGTTACATAAATTGTACATTCTGCGAATACAGCTCTTACTGCCTGAAAACAAAACATTTAACATCTGAACTGCTGTCGTAACTATAACCGGACAGTCCCAGCTTTCTGTAAGATTACGATATCGTATTTCCTCTACTTCACTTTCCGGCAATACATTACAATGATGTTCTAATACATATTCTCCATTTCCGATTGCATTTCTAATGTCCTGTGCATTTTGTTCTAATATCGAATTGTACGGTGCTACATAAAATATATGATTTTTATGATATTTCAAAGCATGATGTAATGCAAACCGCATACTGCTAAATGTTTTTCCAGCCCCTGTTGGAACAGTCAGACGATACAAGCTATTGGGCGTTTGCGCAGCCCTATAACACAAATCCGAAATATTCTGGCGCTGTATATCCAACAGACTTTTTTCTTTACTTTCGCAAAATGCTTCCATATACGATTCAAAATGATAAATTGCATTTTTCCATATATACTGCATTGTTTCATCATCATTTCTCTCTGGCAATAATGTTCCTTCTGAAAAGCTTGCTGAATCCGACCAATCACTATCAATTAATACCGATAATATTAAACGTTCATACATTCCCAGATAAAATGCTTTATTTCCACACCCTGTATAAGTTTCTGTTGCACTCCTGACTAATTCTTTAATTTTTAATAAATCAGAATGTGCCATTTTCATATGTTGAAACAATTCTTGCTTATTTACTATATTAAAGTACCGCTCCCATACCAATGGATATTCTATTACTTTTTGTCTTTTTTCTTCTGCTAATAACTCTCCGGTGTCCATATCCACGCAGTCTTGAAGTCCATGATGTGAATAGACTGCTATTGAAGTCATTTTGGCGACAAGCTTTCCTTTCGCCATGTCTTCAAGAATCCGTCCTCCTGCTGTAACATGGTCAACATAATGCCGTACACATTCATCTCCATATCGTTCTATTTCTTTCATATAATTCTGAAATTGACTGCTTAATTTTCCTGCATCATGTGTTACTGCGCTCATCAGGCACATTGTCTTCAAAATTTCCAATGGACAATTTTTTTGTGCTAAATAAGCTACATTATGCAAATGTGTTTTTATATTCTGCTTTTCTCCTGTTTTAGGATTAATATGTGCACAATAAGAATCTTCCTGTAAAAATAAAGCTTGTAATTCATCTTCCCTCATTTCAATTCCCCTCTAAGCTATACTTTTCTAATCCACATTCACTTTAAGTACATTTGTTTATATTTGCATAATATATCTTTCATTTTATTTTGTCAATATAATCTTATACAATAACATAAATAAAATATTGATAAACATCTTTGATTGTGTTAGTATTCTATTGTCAGAGTTTTATCTGTGAGTTGAAAAATGTTTTTGTACAAGAAACATCCTGCCAACACACCCCATGAATTATCCAATATATCATGAGGTGTGTTTATTTTAATTTGTATTACTAAAAATCCATTTCCAATTTCAACTTTTATATTGCTACATCCGTGCCATTTTGATAGACTATAATTTATCTAAAATCCTATAAATGATGTGCCTGACCGAATGTGATTCGGGTCTGCCCGTCATTTTAACAACCACATTTTATTAGGAGGAATTATGAATTTCTTAGAAGAACGCATTACAAAAGACGGTATTGTAAAAGAAGGAAATGTCTTAAAAGTAGACAGCTTCTTAAATCATCAGATGGACATTCAGCTGTTTGATGAAATCGGTGAAGAATTTAAGCGCCGTTTTGCAAACGAACATATTAACAAGATTCTGACGATTGAAGCTTCCGGTATCGGTATTGCCTGCATGGTAGCGCGCCATTTTGATGTTCCGGTCGTTTTCGCAAAGAAGTCAAAAAGCATTAACATTGAAGGTGAAATGTACGTTGCGGAAGTGGAATCCTTCACCCACAAATGCAAGAATCAGGTGATTGTTTCCAAGAAATTTTTAAGCCCGGACGACCACGTACTGATTATTGATGATTTTCTTGCAAACGGCTGTGCGTTACAGGGGCTTATTTCTATCGTAAATGAAGCAGGCGCAACGGTCGAGGGTATCGGCATTGTCATTGAAAAAGGCTTCCAGTCCGGCGGACGCATTATCCGCAACCTCGGTTATCATCTGGAATCCCTTGCAATTGTAGACAGCATGGATGCCGCAACCGGTACAATTACTTTCCGCCAGGAATAAAACAGAAATAAAATACAAAACAACTTAATGTAAAAAGGCAGCAGCGGTAAAACGCACTGCCTGCAAATGGAGAATATCATGAACAAAAATACAACGACCTCAACGGAAAATCTGTATCATCTGAATGGTAAGATTTCCGTAAAACAAGCCATTCCTTTTGGCTTACAACACATACTGGCAATGTTTGTTGCCAATATCGCACCTATTTTTATCGTTGCCGCAGCCAGCGGGCTGTCCACAGCTGACAGCGCCTCTTTAATCCAGAGTGCCATGCTGATTGCCGGTATCGGTACTTTAATCCAGCTTTTCCCGATTTTTAAAATCGGTTCGGGACTTCCAATTGTTATGGGTATCAGTTTTACGTTTGTATCCGTATTCTGCTACCTCGGACCAACCTACGGCTATAACGCGATTGTCGGTGCGGTCCTGGTCGGCGGTATTATTGAAGGTATCTTAGGACTCCTTGCCAAATACTGGATTCGCCTTATTACACCGATTGTTGCCGCAACAGTTGTAACCGCTATCGGATTTTCTTTACTATCCGTCGGTGCCGCTTCCTTTGGCGGTGGCAGCGGCAGTGAAACCTTTGGTTCTGCCACGAACTGGATTCTCGGTACATTTACACTGCTTTGCTGTATCCTTTTTAATATTTTTGCAAAATCATATTTCAAGCAGTTATCCGTTTTATTCGGACTGATTATGGGTTATATTGCGGCTGTAATTCTGGGTACGGTGGATTTTTCTTCTTTGGAAGGCACTTCTATCATTGCATTTCCACAGTTACTGCCATTTAAACCGGAATTTAACATAAACGCTATTATTTCTGTTACTTTAATTTTCCTTGTATCAGCAACAGAAACAATTGGTGATACCTCCGCCCTTGCCGCCGCCGGTTTAAACCGCGAAGCGACTTTAAAGGAAACCTCCGGTTCTATTGCATGTGACGGTTTTATCAGTGCATTGTCTTCTGTTTTTGGCTGTCTGCCGATTACGTCGTTCAGCCAGAATGTCGGACTGGTTGCCATGACAAAGGTTGTCAACCGCTATGCGATTGGCGCCGGCGCCGTGATTATGATTTTAGCCGGAATTTTCCCGTTTTTCGGTTCACTGCTTGCGACACTGCCGGATGCGGTTCTTGGCGGCTGTACACTGATGATGTTTGGTAACATCGTTATCAGCGGACTTCAGATGATTGGAAAATGTGGTTTCTCCCAGAGAAATATCACCATTGCCGCACTTTCTTTAAGTATCGGCATCGGTTTTACACAGGTTCCTGAAATTTTTGATATTTTTCCACAGATTGTAAAGACGGTCTTCGCCGAAAACTGCGTTGCTGTTGTTTTCCTCGTTGCCATTCTTTTAAATCTGGTTTTACCGAAAAACATGGAAGCCGCACCTGCCGCTTCTGATGACTCTGCTGACGCATAAGCAGACTGATGTACTTATTAAAATAAGCCGCAAAGCGCTTTATACCCACCCATAAAATCAGACATTCAGACCTGAATCTGACGATTTATAGGCGGTATATACATACTTTGCGGCTTATTTTTGCTTTACCGATTTCATTATTCTTTCGATATTTTTCTGCTATATCCTGTTTTTTTGTGCCGTCCGGTATGCCACCGGCAGCTGCTGGCTCTGATGCTCTCCAATCATCTTTTCCATCCAGATCATGTCGTACCAACGGTTAAATTTATATCCGCACCGGTGAAATGTGCCGACTGTTTGAAATCCCAGATGTGCATGAAACTGCTCGCTGTTCTTATCCAAATATTCGTCTTCCGTCTGCGGATATCCGATACACGCATACAGGTTGGTGATTCCCATTTGCTTTAAACACTCTGTTAAAGCGGCGTATAGCTGTTTTCCCAGTCCACATTTCTTCGCGGCATGGTCTACATAAATAGACAATTCACACGCCCAGTCATACGCCGCGCGCTCCTTAAATGGTCCTGCATAGGCATATCCGTATACCCTTCCCTCTTTTTCAATGACAAGATACGGATACTTCTGCATAGTCTTCCTCATGCGCTCTTTGAATTCTTCCTTGGACGGCACATCATATTCAAATGTAATCGCCGTATTTTCCACATAATACGCATAGATTTCAAGTATCCGCTGTGCATCCTCTATTTTTGCATCTCTTACTGTATATGCTGTCATAGATTATTTTTAGTAGCAGACTGTATCGTATGTATGAAAGCATTATAAAATAAGCATTTCTTACTTCTTTTACACAAAATACTGTCTACTACGTTCTCCTTTCCTAAAATTACTCTTCCTCCAACAATTCTTGACAGGTCATTGAAATAAATACTCCCAACTTAATCAAATCATTTAGATGCTTTTCTGATAGGTCGACATCCTTTCTCATCAGTTTTGATATTTCGGAGCATAATTCATCTGCCTGTTGCTGAATGTAATAAATCTTTTCTTTGTGTTTGTCATCCATAAATGTACCTCTATGCTTTCTTTGCTAACTGTTTCTTTAGTCGTTCATTCTCGGATTTGAGTTCTTCATAATCGACTAATTGAACAATCAGTTTCTTTTTATCATCATCTAACTTTTTTACCTGTTCCCTAAGAGAAGCAATCTTATCATTCTTGAGTTGTATCTTATCCTTTTTAACAGCAACCACATCATCCAAAGGACTTGCCTTTGAGATAGCTCTAAGGCTTAAAATACGCTCCTTAACTTGTGCATTGTTATAAAGGGTTGCCCTTGATACGCCTGCCTCTTTGCTTACAGTTTCAAAGTTAATCGGCTTGTTCTTTCTTTTAAGTTTATCAATAGCCTTGCTGACCTTATCAATAGTTTCTTTATTCTTTGCCTCTGCATGAGCCTTAATGCCTGCAACCTGACTATCCGATACTTTCTTTGCCATTTAACTGCACCTCCAGACTTTCTACCAATGGTTTCAGATACTTGTACTTGATGTACTGTTTCTGCCATTCTCGTTCGTGACCAAGTTCTTTTAACCTTATCATTTCTTTTTCGAGTAAATCCAATTCATCCTTCAAGATTGGATAGAACTGAACTTCTGTGATGTAGTTAGAGCAGTTATAAAAGAAGCAGCCATCTCCATCAGTGCAATTACCTCGTCTAAAGTCATATAAGCATACTCCTGTAGGTAATGGATTGAAGCTCATTGTTTTTGCTAAATCTGTGATTACATCATCAATCTCAGCTTCGGTCTTACCATGAAATAAATCATTAAGTTTGCCCTTTATCTCTTTTGCACGAAGTCCTGCAATCTTTGACTCTGGATTCAAAATCATATCAGAATAGATTTCTTTGACTTCTTCTTCCTGTAAGGTAAGATAGTGTGCTGTCATTTCAATAGAAACATGGGAATACTGTTTCATAATCATTGCAATAGGTACTTTTCTTTTGATGAGTTCCCTTACAAATGTTGCTCTAAACTGATGTGATGTAAGTGGATATAACTCACCTTTATTGTCTCGAATATCATGTCTTCTTATAAATGTAGGTAGTCTGTTTTCAGTCCATTTAGTAACTGGAAGTGGTCTAATTTTTCCATATTTAAATATAAACAGCTCCTTTAATCCACTTTCCTTACGAAGTTCTGCTGTGTATTCTGAAAGCTCTGTAATGGCATCTTTTACAAGGTCATTGATAAATACCTTATGGATGATAGGCTCACCTTTTTCAGTCTTTCCAAGTGTTACTTCCATGTAATCATAACCATCTGCTGTATGCTTTACACAACCTTCCTGTATGGATAAAACCTCATTGATACGAAGTCCTGTCTGGCTCTGAATAATGATGCCTGCCTTTGTAAGCACATCCTTTTCATCGTGTACTGCATGATACAAAATCTTATCAAACACATCCTCTGGAATAGGTTTCGTCTTGTTGGTTTTCATAGACTTTTTTCTATTCCACAACTGATTCGCTGTTTCTGTCTTTGGAAGATGAAACTGTGATACATTCCATCCCTTTATCTGACCGATACGGATGATTTCTTCTACCACATGACAAACAGGAAATCCTGTTGCCACTTTCTTTTCGTCCTTCATCCAAAGATTGAAGTTAAGGTAGTCTTCCAAAGTGACATCTGCAAAGCTGTGAATACCATTTATAGAACAGTATTCGATAAACATTGGAAGATAACCATTGATATAATTCCTTACCGTCTGTGGTTTCGTTTTACCAAGTTTATAGTAGGCATACTGTTTTACAGTTCCCTTCATATCTGCATCAGATATGTACTCAAAGCGGATATATTTATGTGATTCCTTTGTTGATTTAGCAGTAATAAAAGGTCTTAAATCCCATACATCATCACTGTATCGGGAGTTGCCTATCATTATGCTGTTTAAGTCTGTATCAGGCTCTATGACCTGTAGCTGTAAAGCCAAGTTAGTTGCCATTTTGCAATCCCTCCAATCTTTCAATGATGACTTTTAATACCTCTATGGTCGGTATAAAGTGTTCTGCGTAATGCTCACCATAGATAGCACCTTCTTCAAGCTGTTTTTCAAGGTTTGCCAAATGCTGTTTATGAGCCTCCAAGTATTCCGGTGTTGTAATGTAACGGCTACAGGTATAGCATTTCTGCCTTTTAAGAAGTCTATCGCATATCTTTCCATTCACAACAGGCTTGGTACAGTAACCATCGCACATACAAGCACCTTTGTCCTTATTAGCCTTGAACCATTCAAACTCTGATACATTATCAAAAGCACTGCTCTGTATCTGATTGATGTTGCCGATAACACCTACGCTCTGAAACACTTCTGCTCGTTCCTTATCCTTTACATCTGCATAGAAACGCTTTGTAACGGATGGATCTGAATGACCTAACACCTGTTGAATAACATTTATGTTAGTTCCTTTGGAAAGCATATCTGTTCCAAGAGTTCGTCTGAACTGATGGCTTGTAAGGTTGTAGTAATCGCCATTGGCATCTTTGATATTATTCTTTTCAATAAACTTTTTCATCCAATCATTATTAAACCGAACAACATTAATAGCAATTACTTTACCACAACATTTACCTTTAGGCACTCGCCAAATCATCAGAGTATTTTTATCTTTTTCATCAGCTTCATCACGAAGTTCTGCTGTTATCTCAATAAGTTTCTCTATTGCTGCAACACATTCACTTCTGACAGGCATAGGAGCCTTATCCTTGCGTCCTTTGTGCTGAGTCCACTCAATTGTATAACCACTAATCAAATGTGGCTTAATGCAGTCAATACGAAGTTTTAAGAGGTCTCCAATACGCATCCCTGTCGATTGTAGAATGATAATGCCATACTTTAGATATGGATTTTCTTCTTTTTTAAGAGCCTCATTTATCTGTGCTACAACATCATCTGGGATAAAGTCGATTTTGAGCTTACGATTAACACCGATATACTCATTTCCTGTAAAGATTTCTGTTGCAGGTACATCATTAGGTCTGTGAATCCAACACCAATAAATAACAGATTTCAATGCCTTTAAACAGTTTCTCTGCATACTTGTTCCAAAAGGCTTTTTTGTTCTTTCTGAAATGGTTGTATTCAGATAAGAAATAAAGTGGTCTACATCAGTATTAGTTAATCTTTTTAATGATGTGATATTTCTTGTATCAGCAAACCTAATAAACTGAAAGAAGAAGGTATTAACCTCACGGTATAAGGTATTTAAAGACTTATTTCCAACCCTGTAATTCTGCCAAACATAGTCCTTTACAACATCTTTTATTTCTTTGTTTGAAATATAGGAAAAATCAAACTTAAAGTTCCTTCCATAGTGCTGTGAATCTTTATCATTATCAACGATGTTCCATACATCACCATCTGGTCTACCTGCCATCAGAGCCACCTCCAATCAATGTACTCTGATTCCAATACCTTGAAAGACTGTCCTCAATGTACGGATTAGAGAGATGTGTGTACTTCTGAGTAGTAGATAAATGTTCATGTCCCATAATCATTCTTACAACACTTACATCCATTCCAGACTGCACAAGGTTAGAACAGAAGGTATGTCTTAAATCGTGGAAGTTAAAATCCACACCGATTTCTTCTTGTACCTTTTTAAGCTTGTCATAGGCTGCACGATAGGTAAGCTGTTTGCCAAGCTGTCTTTTCTGTTCTGATACAAAGATGTAACTGTGGTCTGTATCAATAAGGTTTCTTTCTTCCATGATGAAATCATCAAGTTCCTTGATTAGTGACATAGGAACATACAAATCCCTGGTCTTTCCTTTAGACTTAATCTGCTGAAAGCATCCTACTAACTGTGACATATCCGGAAGTGGTACGGAGTCTATTTCAAGGTCTAAAACCTCTTGTATTCTTGCCCCTGTAAGATAGAGCATCTTGTATAAAAGGATGTCTCTACGCTTGTCTAAACGGCTTAAAAACAGTTCCATTTCACCGTCAGTAACAAGGTTCATCTTGTAATCGCTTTCCTTAACCTTGAAAATGGACTGCTTTGTTTTATTATCAGACTTTGCGTGTTCCAAGATGCCTTTAAAAGCATTAAAAGGTCTGTTTACATCATGCATTAAGATAGGATTATCTATTTCCTGCATATCTGCTTCAAACTGATAAAACATATGGATTGTACTTAAAATACGATTGATTGTTTTATTAGTCCTCTTGCTTTCCTTGTTGAGTGCTATGACATCATCATCTGATGCTCTGAGATAGTCTATAAACTCAGCAATCATCTTAGGAGTAACCTTGTCATACTCATAACCACTATCATTTAAGAACTCCCAATAGGTTCGTAAATCACTTCCACTTGCCTTTAAGGTATTGAGCGCCTTATCCTTTTGTCTTTGGAATTTCAGATAGTCGTATACTGGCTTTACAATTCTCATCTCATTATCCAGTAGAACAACTGTCTCCCTTCCTTCACGTTCTATAACATGTAGTTCCATGTATTAAATACCTCCAATACATTTATGATATGTCTATAATGTTAAAATACCTCTTATTACTTTATATTTTACCATCAATAGAACATATGTTCAAGCATTATTCTACTGTATAATAATTATTTAATATTCAATTTTTAAGGTACACATACTTTACAATAATATATCTTAGCAAACCCTTATATTTACTGAGTTTATTAGGATATATTTATCATTTAACTTACTATACATTAACTACTAAAGATAACATGTTTATTTCTCCCTGTGTTGTGTTATTGCTGTTAAAAATTCCATGAGCTGTCACAACTCTGCTCTCACACGTTGTCACAAACTCACTCTTCTTTCTGTCACTGCTTCCGGGGCTCTCGCCCCGGATTTCTTACTCTATTCCTCCAACCATTTCATGGTCAGCTACAAATCGCACCATATGCTCATCTATCAGCCGTTTCTGCTGTTGATATGCGTACATCAGTGTTTTCTCACAGATTCTGTTGATCATCCGTGGTATGCCTGCGGATACCTTGAAGATTTCATCTTCTACTCCACTGGTGAACAGATCCTGTTTCACTCCTGCATACGCCATATGTGCCGCGATATATTTGCCAGTTTCTGCCCTGTCCAGGCGGTTCAACACAATATTCATATCGATTCTCTGTCGGATAGCTGCGTAGCTCTGCAGCCTCAGCTTCTGATCCCACAGCTCTGTCTGTCCTACCAGTATCAGACTCATGGGGCTGGCTGAATCAAACCTGTAATTCAAGAGGAAGCGAAATTCTTCCAAAGTTTCCTTCTGCAGCTGCCTCTTTGAATCTCCCTGGTAGAACCTTGCCTCCAGTCCCATATGGTCAAGAAGTCCTGCATACAGCCACCTCGGTGTCAGCTTCGAATCAGACAGATACAGCAGCATATATTTATCCTTTGGGAGTCTGCTTTCAAACATCCGGATAAGCGTTGATTTTCCACATCCCGGATCCGCAGTAACTACCGCAAACAACTGCCTGTCTGCCACGTATGTCAGTCTCCCCAGGGCATCTTCTATCTGCCTCGAACTGTACAGCCTGTCTGCCGGAATATCTCTTGTAAACGGCGTATACATCAGCTCAAAGAATTCCTCATACAGGGCTTCCACCTGCCTTTCCATAATCACTAAAAGAAAGGGCATTTGCTATCAGCCTGTGATCCTCTTTGTATTTCTTTTCCAGAGCATCCAGAAATCTGGATGTTTCCGGTATCTTGTCCGTCATTCCAACCGGTACATCCACCGTTTTATCACAGAAAGCTCCGATACTTACCCGGTGTGCCATGATTGGTTTCATGTCCTGATACACAACCTTTATGGTCTCTGTATTCATGGGGTCATAGGCGATTTCCACCTCTGCATTGGCAAGGGCAGTACTGGCCTCATATTTGACATCTCCAAAGGAAAAACAGCCTGCATTATCCAGTTTTCTTGCCTCATGATGCAGAAATGCTTCGCTTACCACGGTGGCATCCAGAAAGATCAGCCCCCGGGTATCCCTGTTAAACTCCTGCATGGGAGAAATCCCTCCCGCCGGCACCTTTACCCCATGGGATTCATAATACTCACGAATCCCGTCATGAGCTTCCTTCTGGTAATCCTGCTCCAGAAAATACTTCCATTTCTGATTCAGTTCCTCCAGGGAATGCACCTTCGCCACCCTTACTTCCGCGATGAACTGGTCCACCTTCTGGTGAAATTTTTCTATTTTTCCTTTGGACTGACAGGCTCTTGGTTTTGCATGAAGAACGCGGATTCCTAACCTTGCAAGGGCTGTGTGAAGCTGGTTTGTGGTGTACTGTGTCCCGTTATCGAGATAGCAGGCATCACATTTTCCCTGTTTTATGATTGCCTTATGAAAGGTATCCTCCACTATTTCCTGACGCTGGTTTTGGTTATATCTTTCAAAATCTTATTATTTTCTCCCAATTATAATAACATGATTACTTGCTCCTAAAACCGACTGTTCACGGCATACACTATAATGATAGTCGCACCAAGTTTTGAACTGATTTTCATCCCATTTGTCAACCTTTTGTGATAAAAGAGGAGCTAAACCATCTTGAGCGAAATGGTCTACAATTTTTAATCCATATCTTCGATAAATTGATTCCATTTCATCTTTTGATGAGTAATAAGTATCTGTCCAAAAGCATTTCTCATCATCATGCTTCAGCACACCAGTTTCAATAAGTTGCTTCGCCAAGTGTTCATCCAAATATTTTTCATTGCTCGTAGCAATATATTGAAAAACATAGTATCTTGGAATGTACGCAGTAACCAAAAGCCCGCCTTTCCTTAACACTCTTAGACATTCCTTCATGCATTTTTCTCTCTGCTCTTCTGTAATCAAATGATAAAATGGTCCCATATTGAGAACAATATCAAATGAATCATCTGCGAAACAGGACATATCTGTAGCATCCAAAACAGAAGTATTCATATGATAATTTTTATTGGTAAGAGTTCGATTAATAATGTCTATATGCCTTGGTGTAATATCTGTAGCAGTTACATCATGCCCCTTATCTGCAAACCAGAAAGCATAAATTCCTGTTCCTGCTGCACAATCTAATATTTTACTCTTGGTGTCGATAATCTCATCCAAAACTCTTGTAGTTGTTACAAATTCAATTCTTCTTGCATTATTTGTAGTCAAACGATTTTCCTCTTTGTAATTCTCGTAACTGTCAACAACATAATTCATCATTAATTCCTCCGATTCTATTATTTTTATGTATTAAAAAAGCTACCCTCCTTAAATTTACTTTAAGGACGATAGCTGATAGCTTCGTGTTACCACCTTAATTCATCTATATCTCGCAATATAGACCTTAGCAAGTACGGAAATCTCTTTCGATACTCTGACGCTATAATGGGCGTTCCCAGTGTAGCCTAATAAATATCTCACTCGGTACACGGCTCCAAGACTGGTTCAATATTTCTTCAATAGAGTTTTCCACCAAGCAACTCCTCTCTGTAATTTCCAAAATATTTACTATCTCTCTTCATCGCTTTTTAACATAGTAGATTCATAATTATTTTTTGTCAAGACATACAAAATAAAAATTATTAATTATTGAGAATAATATCTATTATATCTTTCTTTCCTTTAGTGTACAATCCCCTATTATCAGCATACTTACTTTCCAGTTCTTCCTTCACCCTCTGATACTGCAAAGCCATATTCTCATTATCATTTAGATAATCTCTGAAATGAATATAATTTTTCCACTCAGTTCCGTTCCATTTCACAATATGAATATGGTGCGTTCTTGTATCATTTTCCATATCGCCCATTACATAAAGAAGCTGACGTTCCACATCTGAACCGCGATAAAATATTCCCACTTGTCGTAATTGCTCATTATGTAACATTACTTTATCAAAATCAGTTACCCCAACGACAATATCAATAATCGGTTTTGCTTTAATTGCCGGTATTGCTGTACTTCCAATATGTTGTATATCAACAGCAGCATCACCTAATATAGATTTAAGTTTTTTGACTGTTTGAATGGCAGCATCATCCCACTGTTTATCATGTGGTTCAAGCTGCACTGTTCCTCTTTTTAATCCTAATGACATAGCAATCTCCTTAATATTACATCACAATTTCACTGTCGAAATATTGTTCCTGAAAATGAATCTGTCTCCTGATTTCTTCCTTTGAAAAAGTTACTCCGTCAGGCACAACTACCCACTTTTCTTCTATATCATCTTTTCTATAAACAATGGCAATAATTTTACCTGTAAACTTACCTACTGGCTCATTTACACCTAATATATAGGCATCCTGCTCCTCTCCATCTGGTGCCATAACTCCTTCAATGTAACCATAATTTATTGGATAATACATATCCTTATATTCAGGATGATAA
>ERZ831773.1017-NODE-1017-length-32746-cov-3.954666_pt1 | contig 32746 bp, 17 predicted proteins | sample MGYA00519696_ERZ831773 | MGnify/ENA primary metagenome ERZ831773 (study PRJEB31850, sample SAMEA3708720) | human gut metagenome | biome: human gut; feature: human-associated habitat; material: faeces | place: China | collected 2014 ...
CCCATGGGGCGGTAAAACCCTCATGGGGCGGTAACCCAAAACGGCGGTATTCTGCGGAATGTGAAATTTGGCTAACCGCCCCATGGGACAATCACCGCCCCATGAGGGTTTTACCGCCCCATGGGTAATAGGGCAATATGTGAGTTCACTCCACGTCTACGCCGACGGCGTCGGAGACGTGCTCGAATCCGTCGCGGCGCAGCAGCTGGGCCAGACCGCGCTTCAACACGGTAATCTGCTGCGGGCCTCGGTACATCAGCGAACTGATGAACATGACCAAGCTGGAGCCGGAACGAATCTTCGCATAGGCTTGCTCGGGGGTAAAGACGCCACCGATGCCGGCGATAGCGAACCGGCCGCCATACTCTTTATACACCTTGCGAATCAGCTCGGTGCTGGCGTTGGTGCACGGGCCGCCGGACAGGCCGCCCTCCCAATCGCGCGGAATTTCGAGGCCGGTGCGGTCCTTCTGCAGATTGGCGATGGACAGCCCCTGCACATTGTGCTCGGCCAGCACATCGAGCAGTTCCTTGTACTCGCCCCACGGCTTGTTCAACGGCATCTTGACCAGCGTGGGCTGCGGGCGGTCGATCTTGTCGAGCGCCGTAAACAGACGGTCGAGCGCTTCCGGAGTCGCGGTGAACGGTTCGCCGACGTGCGTGTTCGGGCAGGAGACGTTGACCTCCACCATCGCGGTGCGGCCGGCGGCGCGGCGCATTGAAATGCAGTAATCCTCAATGCCTTCGTCCAAATCGCCGCACTGGTCGTCGTTGGTGCGGGCGATCGACACGGACAGCTGCATCTGGCGGGCCTGAGTCCAAGCCTTCTCGGCGCGCTCGATGACCTTGTCCGAACCGATGTTGGCGAGGCCGACGTGCACCATCATCGAATCGTATTCAGGCAGACGGTGGAACCACGGCTTGGCGTTGCCCGGGCAGGGACGCGAGGTGGTGGAGCCTACGGTTTCGAAGCCGAAGCCGGCATGGTCCAGCACCACGGGCATCTCGCAGTTCTTGTCGAGGCCGGCGGACAGGCCGAACGGGTTGGTGAAATCGACGCCCATCACATTCGTTTCCAGAATGGGGTCGGTGTAGTCGAGCATCAGCTGTTCGGCGAGCAGCAGCGGCGGGACGTTCTTGACGACGTGGCAGAACTCGATCATCTGATCGTGTGCCTCATCGGGGCGGTGGTTGAACACGAAGTTCGGTTTGATGATGTGCTTGTAGCCGAAGGTGAACAGATCGGTGGTGGCTTTGTTGACGGCGTCGTGCCAGAAGCTTTCAGAAACGTAAGTCATACCGCCTATTGTCTCACGCTTGGGCCGGTGCGGCTAGGTGATTCCGACCTAGGCGAATTGGGGAAGGGGGCTACTGCGTGTCGAGGCGCACGCAGGCGTCGGCTCGGCAGAAGATACATGAACCGGGACGCACCAGGTATCAGGCGTGACTCTCCGCTGAGCAACGCGCGCGGGAGAGTCGTCGGTCGTGAGCTATCGCGCTAGTGGCCGCTGTGAGAATATCGGTTCGCGCAATGTGCGATTTTGCGCGGTTTTGTGGAAATGACACCTGAATTGCTCGGAATTTTCGAGAAATTGTCCCCAAAACGCTCAAGCCGGTTTGGTTTGTGAGCTTTTGCGTGCGATAATGTTCGCATGATTTCGTCACAACGTCAGCACCTCATCTTGAGCAGGTTGCGCACACGCGGGGCAGTGCGCATTACGGCGCTATCGAAGGAACTGGGTGTGTCGGCGATGACCATCCGCCGCGATATCGCCGAACTTGCCGACAAGGGACTGTTGAAGCGCGTCCATGGCGGCGCGGTGACTACCAGTACCTTGCTCAGCGAACCCCTGTTCTCTGTCAAGTCTCAGATGGATATCGGCCTGAAGGACGCCATCGCCCAGGAAGCCATCAAATATGTGGCTCCCGGCGATGTAATCGCCATCGGCGGCGGCACCACGGCCTATGTCTTCGCCCAGCATCTGCTCGAATCGCAGCAGTCCAGCGGCATCACCATCCTCACCAATTCGATTCCCGTGGCCGAGCTGGTCCAGGCCCTCGAATCCAAGGATGTGGAGGTGATCGTCACCGGCGGCGTGATCACCCGATCGAACTCGCTTGTCGGCCCGATCGCGGACAAGGTCGTCGCTTCGCTGCGTGTCAACACCGTATTCCTCGGCACCCACTCGGTGTCGATTCCCCGTGGCTTCCTGATGCCGAATTCGCTGGAAGCCGCAACCGATATGGCGATGATGGACATCGCCGATCGCACCATAGTTTTGACCGATCACACCAAGTGGAGCTGCACGTCGCTGTCGCTGTTTGCGCGCTTCGACCAAGTGGACACGGTCATTACTGACGACGGGCTCGACCCCGACTCCGCCGCCAAAACCAAGGATTTAGTAAAGGAGCTCGTGCTGGCCCACCAGAGCGAGACCATTGAGGAAAGTGAGCAAACCCATGGCTGATTTCGCCAACTACACCCCCGGGGAGTATGCGAAGGAGCATATCCGCATCACGCCGGCGACGCTTGCCGACGGTCGTGACTTCTTCTACCTGGACGACGACCCCGAGTTCGTCTCCGGTGCCAAGACCCGCGAGCTCAAGGACCCGCGCCCGCTGGACTACCGTTTCGCCCCGCATCTGGACGCCGACGGTAACGAAGTGCCGTACGCCGCCCCGCAGATGCGCCGCGACCCGCTGACCGGCGACTGGATCCCGATGGCCACCGCCCGTATGAACCGCCCGATCACCGCCGGCCCCGGCGCCACCGCCAAGGGCAACCCGCTGGCCGCCCGCAAGCCCGGTGACCCGTACCAGGACGGCGAAGTGCCGGACACCGACTACAACGTCGTGGTGTTCGAGAACCGCTTCCCCTCGATGGTGCGCGTGCCCGGTGTCTCCGAGGACGTGACCTACGTTGACGGCAACCCGCTGTGGGAGAAGAAGCTCGCCGCCGGCCGCTGCGAAGTCATCTGCTTCGACCCGAACGAGGACGGCCTGCCGGCCGATTTGCCGGTCTCCCGCCTGCGCACCGTGGTTGAGGCTTGGGCCTTCCGTACCGCCGAAATCTCCAAGATGGAAGGCATCGAGCAGATCTTCCCGTTCGAGAACCACGGCCAGGAAATCGGCGTCTCCCTCGCCCACCCGCACGGCCAGGTCTACTGCTACCCGTTCATCGCCCCGAAGATGGAGAAGGAACTCCAGCACACCGAGGCCTACCACGAGAAGACCGGTGGCAACCTGCTTAAGGACATCATGAACGCCGAGCTCGAAGCCGGCGAACGCATCGTGATGCGCAACCACAGCTGGGTCGCCTACGTGCCGGCCGCCGCCCGTTGGCCCCTTGAAGTCCACGTGGCCCCGGTGCGCGACGTGCTCACCCTCGACCAGCTCAACGACGAAGAGCGCTGGGACCTTGCCTCCATGTACTCGCACCTCCTGAAGCGCGGCAACGCCTTCTTCGACAAGGGCGACGGCAAGGGCATGGACCTGCCGTACATCGCTGCCTGGCACCAGGCCCCGATCCACGACAAGCGCCGCGAGAACTACCGCCTGAACCTGCAGTTCTTCTCCTTCCGCCGTGCCGCCAACAAGATCAAGTACCTCGCCGGCTCCGAATCCGGCATGGCCGCCTGGATCTCCGACACCACGCCGGAACTCATCGCCAAGCGCTTCCACGAGCTCGGCTCCATCGACATCGCCGACTGATAGAAAGAAAACATCAATGACTGCTGTTGAATTCATTGAGCCGCTGACCCATGAGGAAGGCGTTTCGCAAGCTACCAAGCTGTTCGTCGACACCTACGGCGCTGCGCCCGAGGGCGTGTGGGCTGCTCCGGGCCGCGTGAACCTGATCGGTGAGCACACCGATTACAACGCCGGTCTGTGCCTGCCGATTGCTCTGCCGCACCGCACCTTCATCGCTCTGAAGCCGCGCGAAGACACCAAGGTTCGCGTCGTCTCCGACGTGGCTCCCGACAAGGTTGCCGAAGCTGATCTCGATGGCCTCAAGGCCCGTGGCGTGGACGGCTGGTCCGCCTACCCGACCGGCGTGGCCTGGGCGCTGCGTGAAGCCGGCTTCGACAAGGTCAAGGGCTTTGACGCCGCTTTCGTCTCCTGCGTGCCGCTGGGCTCTGGCCTGAGCTCCTCCGCCGCCATGACCTGCTCCACCGCTCTGGCTCTGGACGACGTGTACGGCCTTGGTTACGGCGATTCCGACGCCGGCCGCGTGACCCTCATCAACGCTGCCATCAAGTCCGAGAACGAGATGGCCGGCGCTTCCACCGGTGGTCTTGACCAGAGCGCCTCCATGCGTTGCACCGAAGGCCACGCGCTGCTGCTCGACTGCCGCCCGGAGCTCACCCCGCTGGAAAACGTCTCCCAGCAGGAGTTCGATCTCGACGAGTACAACCTCGAATTGCTTGTGGTCGATACCCAGGCTCCGCACCAGCTCAACGATGGTCAGTACGCTCAGCGTCGCGCCACCTGCGAGCAGGCCGCGAAGATCCTCGGCGTGGCCAACCTGCGCGTCACCGCCGACGGCATCGCCAAGGCCGACGACCCGTTCCAGGCGCTCAAGGAGACGCTGGACGCGCTGCCGGACGAGACGATGAAGAAGCGCGTGCGCCATGTGGTCACCGAGATCGAGCGCGTGCGCTCCTTCGTGCGCGCCTTCGCCAACGGCGACATCGAGGCCGCGGGCCGCCTGTTCAACGCCTCTCATGATTCGCTGGCCGCGGACTACGAGGTCACTGTGCCCGAGCTCGACGTGGCCGTGGACGTGGCCCGCAAGAACGGTGCCTACGGTGCGCGTATGACCGGCGGCGGCTTCGGCGGCTCCATCATCGCTCTGGTCGACAAGGGTCGTTCCCAGGAAGTCGCTCAGAAGATCGCCGACGAATTCGAAAAGCAAGGCTTCCACGCACCGCGCGCGCTTGCCGCGTACGCGGCGAAATCCGCTTCACGCGAGGCATGATAATAAATCACAATGCTAAATGGCGGGTGTCTTCCCTATACTTGGGTAGTCACCCGCTTTTTGTATACGACCAGGGAGAGCCATGAACAAGGCAATCATCACCGTCGTCGGTCAGGACACCGTCGGCATCATCGCGCGAGTCTGCACCTACCTGTCCCAGCACAACGTCAACGTGCTCGACATCTCGCAGACCATCATCGACGGTTACTTCAACATGATGATGATTGTCGACTACGCCAACGCGGACAAGGACTTCGGCGCGATGGTCGGCAACCTTGAGGACCTCGGCGACGACATCGGCGTGCGCATCCGCTGCCAGCGTGAGGAAATCTTCACCAAGATGCACCGTATTTGAGGCGGCCCGCTCAGCAGGCCGCCTCACGCGAGGAGGTGGAAAGCCCGGTGGGCTTTCCACTGACGGAGCCATCCTTATCCCTCTGATGAGGGTGACCGCCAAACTAGTCTTTAAATATCCTGTAAGGAACAAACCATGCTGAACATCATGGAGGTCCACGAGACCAATCAGATGATCGAGCAGGAGAAGCTCGACGTCCGCACCATCACCATGGGCATCTCGTTGCTCGACTGCGCCTCGGACGATGTCGACAAGACCTGCGACAACATCTACCGCAAGATCACCACCTATGCCAAGGACCTCGTTTCCACCGGCAAGGCCATCGAACGCGACTACGGCATCCCGATCGTCAACAAGCGCATCACCGTCACCCCGATCTCACTGGTCGGTGCCAGCTCCTGCAAGACGAGCGAGGATTTCGTCAAGATCGCCCACGCGCTTGACAAGGCGGCCAAGGAAGTCGGCGTCGACCTGATCGGCGGCTACTCCGCACTCGTTTCCAAGTCCATGACCCCGGCCGAGGAGCTGCTCATCCGCTCCCTGCCGCAGGCTCTCTCCGAGACCGACATCGTCTGCTCGTCCGTGAACGTCGGCTCCACCAAGACCGGCATCGACATGAACGCGGTCGAACTGCTCGGCCATATCATCAAGGACGTTGCCGAGCGTACCGCCGACAACGACTCCTACGGCTGCGTCAAGTTCGTGGCCTTCTGCAACGTGCCTGACGACAACCCGTTTATGGCCGGAGGCTTCCACGGCGTCACCGAGGGCGACGCGGTCATCAACGTCGGTGTCTCCGGCCCCGGCGTGGTCTCCCGCGCACTCGATGCGGCCAAGGGCAAGGACTTCGAGTTCCTGTGCGAGACCATCAAGCGCACCGCGTTCAAGATCACGCGCGTCGGCCAGCTTGTGGCCCAGGAAGCATCCCGCCGCCTCGGCATTCCGTTCGGCATCATCGACCTGTCGCTCGCCCCGACCCCGGCTGTGGGCGACTCCGTGGGCGAAGTGCTAGAGAAGATCGGCCTCGAACAGGTCGGCGCTCCCGGCACCACGGCGGCGCTCGCCATGCTCAACGACCAGGTCAAGAAGGGCGGCATCATGGCGTCCTCCTACGTGGGCGGCCTGTCCGGCGCGTTCATCCCGGTCTCCGAAGACAAGAACATGATCGACGCGGCTTCTTCCGATTGCCTGACCATCGAGAAGCTCGAAGCCATGACCTGCGTGTGCTCGGTGGGCCTCGACATGATCGCCATTCCGGGCGATACCTCTGCTTCCACCATCTCCGGCCTGATCGCCGACGAGGCCGCCATCGGCATGGTCAACCAGAAGACTACCGCCGTGCGCGTGATCCCGGTTGCCGGCAAGGGCGTGGGCGAGATGGCGAACTTCGGCGGCCTGATGGGCTACGCGCCCATCATGCCGGTCAACCAGACCAGCTGCGAGGCCTTTGTGACCCGTGGCGGTCGTATTCCCGCTCCGATTCACAGCTTCAAGAACTGATTCAGTAGGGTATCTGCCTTCAAAGAGGTACATTTGCGCAGATAGGTATCTGCTTTCAGAGGGGTACCTCAATCAAGAAACCCCGAGTACAAGCGTTGATATTTCAACGCCTATACTCGGGGTTTCGTCCTTTAACAGCCCCTCGAAGCGGCAATAGACCTCCGGCAGATGCCAAATCAGCCCCTCGAAGCGCCGATAGACCCATTTTCTGCGATGATGGTCGTGCTGCGAGGCTCAGGGTTTCCTCTCTCACGCCTGTCGGCGTTCGTTCGGCGTCGCTACTCGAAGGCCCACCGGGCCTTCTCCTCAGCGCCCTCCAGCGAAGTTGAGTTGGCGCCAGGCTTCGTAGATGGCGATGGACGCGCAATTGGTGAGGTTCAGGGAACGCAAGGACGGGCGCATGGGCAGTCGCACTTGTTCGGCCACATGAGGGCCCTCCATGATGTCCATCGGGTCGGGGATGTCGCCGGGCTCGGGGCCGAACAGCAGGATGTCGGTCGGCTTGTATTCCACCTCGGTGTACAGCTTGGTAGCATGTGCGGTGAACGCGATGATGCGCGAATTGGGCATGGACTCCACCAGGTTGTCGAAATTCGGGTGCAGCACCACGTGGGCCATGTCGTGGTAGTCGAGGCCTGCTCGGCGCAGCTTGGTGTCGCGCAGGTTGAAACCCAACGGCTCCACCAAATGCAGGATGGTGCCGGTCACCGCGCACAGGCGGATGGCCGAGCCGGTGTTGCCGGGAATGCGCGGTGAGTAGTAGCACAGATGCGGTGTTACGGTTTCGGTGGTGGCGGCCTTTTCAGCCGAGAGCATCGCGTCCACCACGGAGATGGGGTTGCCATGCGCGTCGGTTACGAGTTCGTCCGGTCCGTAATTCGATTTACGGTACCCGTACTCGAACATCTTCTCGACTTTTGTTTCGGGATTCTGTGCGTTCTGCGAATTCTGTTCTGCTTCGTTCGTCATAGCTGCTAAGAATAAGAACGATGAACGACACAGCAATTTCTTTGCGATTGGGCGCATGGTGGGAGGCCAATGCGCGCGATTTGCCATGGCGCTTCGGCCGGGCCACGCCGTGGGGCGTGCTGGTATCCGAAGTCATGAGCCAGCAGACGCAGATGAGTCGTGTGGTGCCGTACTGGACCGACTGGATGGCACGTTGGCCCGACGCCCGCGCCCTCGCCGAGGCCCCCAAGGCCGAGGTGATCACCGCATGGGGGCGGCTCGGCTATCCACGCCGCGCATTGCGGTTACAGGAATGCGCCCGCGTGGTGGCTGAAGATTACGCCGACAAACTGCCGCGCACGTATGACGAACTCACTGCATTGCCCGGCATCGGCGATTACACCGCCTCCGCGGTGATGAGCTTTGCGTTCGGCGAACGAATTGCCGTGATCGATACCAACATTCGCCGCGTGCTGAGCCGCGTGTTCCTGGGCGTCGAATCGCGCGGGGGAGCGACCAGCCCGGCCGAACGCGCGCTGGCGAACCGCATGCTGCCCAAAGACGAGATTCTCGGGTGCGATGCTGACGTCGCCGATAATGCCGGTAGCGCCGAACATGTCGTGAACAGCACTATCCGTGGCGGCAAACGCTCTCGACTGCATCGTGGCGAGCGCCCATCGGTCACGTGGAACCAGTCGGTGATGGAACTGGGCGCGGTGATCTGCACGGCCAAGTCGCCGCTGTGCGACACCTGCCCGATTGCGGACGACTGTGCATTTCTCAAGGCCGGCCGCCCCGGACTGGGGGAGCGCCGCACCCGCCCACGCCAACGATTCCAAGGCACGGATCGACAGGTGCGCGGTCTGGTGCTCGCCGCGCTGCGCGAGCTTCCCGCTGGAGCCACGTTGCCCAGGGAAGATGCCGACAAGCTTTGGAAGGACCAGATTCAGCTTGCCGCCTGCATCGCCAGCCTTGACGATGACGGCCTGATAGAGATTCTGGACGGCGGCCTGCGACTACCCAGCTGACATTGTGAAAAATGGTGGGCTCCCCAAGCGTGTATGGGCGTGGTGACCGTAGACTGGAAGAGTTATGGCAGTGCAGAGGAACACATCAGGCGCGAGAACGGCACGCGGAGCCGGCACCGGGGCCAATGGGCCATCCGGCGGGCCCTCCCAAAACAACCGTTCCGGCAAGCCGCGCAAGCGCAGGATCAGCAAAAAGCAGCAGGCCATCTATCGTCGTCGGCGTATCGTGGCCGGTACGGTGCTGCTGCTGATAATCGCGCTGATTGTATTCTGCGTGTATAGCCTTGGCCGGGGTATCGGTGCCGTGAACTCGATGATCCACCATGACGAGGTGTATGCGATTTCCCGCGACGCCACGCCGGCGCCGAAGAAAGTCAGCAACGTCAAGGATTGCTCGGCCAGTGATGTGACATTGCAGCTTTCCGCGGCCTCCCAATCCGTGCCGGTAGGAGGATCGCTTGATTTCACCGCGACCATCGTGCACGAGGGGTCAGGCAACTGTTTAGTGGACGGGTCCGATTCCGGCCGTGTGCTCACCATTACTTCCGGTCAGGAAACGATTTACAAGTCCGATGTGTGCCCGGCGGATTCACGTCTGCTGCTGATGGCTAAGGGCGATAAGGACGTTCAGAAGGTCACGTGGAATACCAATGCGAACGCCACGCTCGCCAAATGCACGGATGAGTCAGGTTGGGCCAAAGTCAATGCGGGAACGTACGTGGCGCAGCTGAGTTTGAAGGATCATCCGAAGGTGAAGAGCGATCCGGTGACGTTTACGGTGCAGTAAAAGTCTTGCCTTAGCGCTATTCTTTTGACTTTGCATGAGGTGTGTCATATTGCGGGCATGCCGTCGACAATGAAGCGTCCGCATAGGCATATGGTGGCCATGCCGGCGCTCCCAGGGGAATTACCACATATTAGCGAGCGATAAGGAACGTCCATTGGCTACTGAGTCTACGACGAACACCACCACCATCATCGCACGCGCCGACCAGCATGATATTGACCTGCACAAGGCGTCGGATCGCGTGAACTTCGGTTCCATCAAGGAACCCATCGATGTGCCCTACCTGCTGGGCGTGCAGACCGACAGCTTCGATTGGCTGATCGGCAACGAACGCTGGAAGGCGCGCGTCGAGGAGGACGAAAAGAACGGCACTAACACCGTGGCCCACACCTCCGGCCTCGATGAGGTCTTCAACGAGATCTCTCCGATCGAGAACTTCGCTCAGACCATGAGCCTGACCTTCTCCGATCCGTACTTCGAAGAGCCGCGTCACACCGTGCAGGAATGCAAGGAGAAGGATTACACCTACTCCGCACCGCTGTACGTGAATGCCGAGTTCGAGAACGGCGACACCGGCGAGATCAAGTCCCAGACCGTGTTCATGGGCGATTTCCCGCTGCAGACCCCGCACGGTACCTTCATCATCGGCGGCACCGAGCGAGTCATCGTCTCCCAGCTCGTGCGTTCCCCGGGCGTCTACTTCGACCGCCAGCAGGATCGCACCTCCGATAAGGAAGTCTTCGGCGCGAAGATCATCCCGAGCCGTGGTGCATGGCTCGAGTTCGAGATCGATAAGAAAGACCAGCCGCAGGTGCGCGTGGACCGCAAGCGCAAGCAGTCCGCCATCGTGTTCCTCATGGCCATCGGCATGACCAAGTCCGAGATCGCCCAGGCATTCAAGGACTACCCGCTGGTGCTCGACGCACTGGAGAAGGAAACCCTCGAGACCCAGGACGAGGCCCTCGTTGACCTCTACCGCAAGATTCGTCCGGCCGACACCCCGACCCCCGAGGCCGGCAAGAATCTGCTGGACTCCTTCTACTTCAACACCAAGCGCTACGATCTGGCCCGTGTTGGCCGCTACAAGATCAACCGCAAGCTGGGTGTCGAGGCCGATTTCAACGATCGTTCCCTCCACCAGGAAGACATCATCGCCACAATCAAGTACCTGGTGGCCCTGCACGACGGTGCGGCGACCTTCCCGGGCAAGCGCAACGGCGAAGACGTTGACCTGCGCGTGGACGTCGACGATATCGATCACTTCGGCAACCGTCGTATCCGCCAGGTCGGCGAGCTGATTCAGAACCAGCTGCGTACCGGTCTGAGCCGTATGGAGCGCGTGGTGCGCGAGCGTATGACCACTCAGGACGCCGAGGCCATCACCCCGCAGTCCCTGATCAACATCCGTCCGGTGAACGCCACCATCAAGGAGTTCTTCGGCACTTCCCAGCTCTCCCAGTTCATGGATCAGAACAACCCGCTGTCCGGTGTGACGAACAAGCGTCGTCTTTCCGCACTGGGCCCCGGCGGTCTGTCCCGCGACCGCGCCTCCATGGAGGTGCGCGACGTGCACCCGTCCCACTTCGGCCGTATGTGCCCGATCGAGTCTCCTGAAGGCCCGAACATCGGTCTGATCGGCTCCCTGGCAACCTTCGGCCGCGTCAACCCGTTCGGCTTCATCGAGACCCCGTACCGCAAGGTCGTCAACGGCCACGTGACCGACGAGGTCGAGTACATGACCGCTGACCGCGATCTTGACCACGTCATTGCCCAGGCCAACCAGGAGCTCGACGAGAACGGCAACTTCGTGCAGAAGTCCGCCCTTGCCCGAGTCGGCGAAGAAGAGGCGGTCGATGTGCCGGTGAGCTCCGTGGACTACATGGACGTCTCCCCGCGCCAGATGGTCTCCCTCGGCGCCTCCCTGATCCCGTTCCTGGAGCATGATGAGGGCCACCGTGCACTGATGGGTACCAACATGCAGCGTCAGGCCGTGCCGCTGATCGAATCCGAGCGCCCGTTGGTGGGCACCGGCTCCGAATGGCGCGCCGCCAACGACTCCGGCGACGTCATCAAGTCCGAGAAGGACGGTGTGGTCACCTACGTGTCCGCCGACCTGATCCGCGTGATGAACGACGACGGCACCACCAGTTCCTACAAGCTGGCCAAGTTCCAACGTTCCAACCAGACCACCTGCTACAACCAGCGCCCGATCGTCCACGACGGCGAGCGTGTGGAAGCCGGCTCGGTTATGGCTGACGGCCCCGCCATCCAGAACGGCGACCTGGCCCTGGGCAAGAACCTGCTCATCGCCTTCATGCCTTGGAACGGCTACAACTACGAGGATGCTGTGATCATCTCCCAGCGCCTCGTGCAGGACGACACCCTCTCCTCCATCCACATCGAGGAGTACGAGATCGACGCCCGCGAAACCAAGCTGGGCGCCGAAGAGATCACCCGCGACCTGCCGAACGTCGGCGAGGACGCCGTGGCCAACCTCGACGAGCGCGGCATCATCCGCATTGGCGCCGAGGTCGAGGCCGGCGACATCCTGGTCGGTAAGGTCACCCCGAAGGGCGAGACCGAGCTGACCCCGGAGGAGCGCCTGCTGCGCGCCATCTTCGGCGAGAAGTCCCGCGAGGTGCGTGACACCTCCCTGCGCGTGCCCCACGGCGAGACCGGTACCGTCATCGGTGTCAAGGAGATCACCCGTGAGGATGCCGAGGAGGACGGCGACGAGCTGCCCAACGGCGTCAACCAGATGATCCGCGTCTACATCGCCCAGCACCGTAAGATCACGGTGGGCGACAAGCTCTCCGGCCGCCACGGCAACAAGGGCTGCATCTCCCGCATCCTGCCGGAAGAGGACATGCCGTTCCTGGCTGACGGTACTCCGGTCGACATCATGCTGAACCCGCTGGGTGTGCCTTCCCGAATGAACCTTGGCCAGGTGCTCGAACTGCACCTCGGCTGGATTGCTCACTCCGGTTGGGACATCTCTTTGGATCCGAATCTGGAAGCCGAGTGGAAGAAGCTGATTCCGTCCGGTGCCGAGAAGGCCGAGCCGAACACCCCGGTCGCCACCCCGGTGTTCGACGGTGTCAAGCCTGAGGTCCTGAAGGGCCTGCTGTCCACCACGCTGCCGAACCGCGACGGCGACCGTCTGGTCGGCCCCGACGGCAAGGCCACCCTGTTCGATGGCCGTACCGGTGAGCCGTACACCAAGCCGATTTCCGTTGGCTACATGTACATGCTGAAGCTGCACCACCTGGTCGACGACAAGATTCATGCTCGTTCCACCGGCCCGTACTCCATGATCACCCAGCAGCCGCTCGGTGGTAAGGCCCAGTTCGGTGGCCAGCGCTTCGGCGAGATGGAGGTGTGGGCCCTTGAGGCCTACGGCGCCGCCTACACGCTGCACGAGATGATGACCACCAAGTCCGATGACGTCGACGGCCGCGTGCGTGTCTACGGTGCCATCGTCAAGGGCGATAACCTGCCGCCGGCAGGCATCCCCGAGTCGTTCAAGGTGCTCCTGAAGGAAATGCAGTCCCTGTCCCTGAACGTCGAAGTGCTCAACGCCGAAGGCGTGGCCATCGACATGAAGGATGAGGATGACGATCCGGCCAGCTCCGCTGACGACCTCGGCTTCAACATCGGCGCCCGCCCCGACGCGGCCGCCAAGGAAGACCAGAAGGCCGAAGAGCCCGAATACCAGTGATCCCTCGGGCTGCATGCGGTCAATACGCCGCGTGTAGCTCCGCCAACGTGAAATAAATAACGTACAGAGACCTTTCCGGTTTGCACTACCCCTCAGTCAGCCTTGGCTGACAGCTCCCCTGACAAGGGGAGCTTGGGAAGGTCTCAAGAACAGAAACGGATTAACAAGTGCTGGACGTCAACGCATTTGACAAGATTCGCATCGGCCTTGCCACCGCCGATGACATCCGTGGTTGGAGCCACGGTGAGGTCAAGAAGCCTGAAACCATCAACTACCGTACGCTGAAGCCTGAGAAGGACGGTCTGTTCGGCGAACAGATCTTCGGCCCGACCCGTGACTGGGAGTGCGCCTGCGGCAAGTACAAGCGCGTGCGCTTCAAGGGCATCGTCTGCGAGCGATGCGGCGTCGAAGTGACCCGCAGCCGCGTGCGCCGTGAGCGCATGGGCCACATCGAGCTCGCCGCCCCGGTGACGCACATCTGGTTCTTCAAGGGTGTGCCTTCCCGCCTCGGCTACCTGCTGAACGTCACCCCGAAGGACCTGGAGCGCGTGATTTACTTCGCCTCCTACATGGTCACCGAGGTGAACGAAGACGAGCGTCACAACGATCTGCCCGGCCTGCAGGACGAGTTCGATTCCGAGATCAAGCGCCTTGAGCAGCGCCGTGACTCCGACATTGAAGCCCGCGCCAAGAAGGTCGAAGAGGATCTCGCCGCCCTTGAGGAGGCCGGCGAGGCCAAGGGCCCGGCCCGCACCAAGTTGCGTAACGGTGCCGAGCGTGATATGGCTGCCATCCGCACCCGCTACAACGACCAGATCGCCCGTGTGGACGCCGTCTTCGACAAGTTCAAGAAGCTCAAGCCCGGCGACATGGTCGACGACGTGGACCTGTGGCGCGAGATGCAGGACCGCTACGGCGATTACTTCGACGGCTGCATGGGCGCCGAAGCCATCAAGAAGCGCCTGCAGTCCCTCGACCTGGAGACCATCTCCAAGGAACTGCGCGAGGAGATCAAGGACGCTTCCGAACAGCGTAAGACCAAGGCCCTGAAGCGCCTCAAGGTCGTCAACGCCTTCCTGACCACCGGCAACAAGCCGGAGGCCATGGTGCTCGACGTGATCCCGGTCATCCCGCCGGACCTGCGCCCGATGGTCCAGCTCGACGGTGGCCGCTTCGCCACCTCCGACCTCAACGACCTGTACCGCCGTGTGATCAACCGTAACAACCGTCTGAAGCGACTGATCGAGCTCGGCGCCCCTGAAATCATGCTCAACAACGAGAAGCGCATGCTCCAGGAAGCCGTCGACTCCCTGTTCGACAACGGCCGTCGTGGTCGCCCGGTCACCGGTGCCTCCAACCGTCCGCTGAAGTCCCTGTCCGACATGCTCAAGGGTAAGCAGGGTCGTTTCCGTCAGAACCTGCTCGGTAAGCGAGTCGACTACTCCGGCCGTTCCGTGATCGTGGTCGGCCCGTCCCTGCGCATGCACCAGTGCGGTCTGCCGAAGCCGATGGCCCTCGAGCTGTTCAAGCCGTTCGTCATCAAGCGCCTCGTGGACCTGAACTATGCGCAGAACATGAAGTCCGCCAAGCGTCTTGTGGACCGCGGCGACGCCGAAGTGTGGGGCGTGCTCGAGGAGGTCATCTCCGAGCACCCCGTGCTGCTCAACCGTGCACCTACGCTGCACCGTCTGGGTATTCAGGCATTCGAGCCGATCCTGGTGGAAGGCAAGGCCATCCACCTGCCGCCGCTGGCCTGCGCCGCCTTCAACGCCGACTTCGATGGTGACCAGATGGCAGTCCACCTGCCGCTCTCCGCCGAAGCCCAGGCCGAGGCCCGCTCGCTGATGATGGCTTCCGACAACATCCTGAAGCCGGCCGACGGCCACACTGTGACCATGCCGAGCCAGGATATGATCCTCGGTTTGTACTACCTGTCCACCGTGCTGGAAGGCGTCAAGGGCCAGGGCCGCGTGTTCTCCTCGCTGGAAGAGGCCGAAATGGCCCTCGACCGCCACGAGATCGACATGCAGGCCAAGGTGCTCATCCGCCTGCCCGAGAGCTTCGTGCTGCCGAAGAACTGGGAGCCCGGCGAAGTCAAGGTGCTCGACCCGCGCGAAGGCGAGGACGAGGTCGTCAAGGAAGAACGCTTCCACGACGGCACCGTGCTGTTCGCCACCTCCTACGGCCGCATCCTGTTCAACGAGACCCTGCCGACCGACTACCCGTTCGTCAACGAGCAGGTGGCCAAGGGCCGTCTGTCCAAGATCGTCGATGACATCGCCATGCGTTACTCCACCCAGCAGGTGGCCGCCACGCTGGATGCCCTGAAGGATCTCGGCTTCACCCGCGCACCGTGGTCCGGCGTGTCCTTCGCGTTCTCCGACGTGAACGAGCCGCCCGAGCGCGACGAGAAGATCGCCGAGTACGAGGCCAAGGCCGACAAGGTCAACGCCAACTACGAGATGGGTCTGTTGACCGAGGAAGCTCGCCGTCAGGAACTCATCGACCTGTGGACCGAGTGCACCTCCGAAGTGTCCAAGGAAGTCGAGGAGAAGTTCGACCCGACCTCCAACCTGGCCATCATCGTGCAGTCTGGTGCACGAGGCAACATGATGCAGATCAACCAGATTGCAGGTATGCGAGGCCTCGTGGCTAACCCGAAGGGTGAGATCATTCCTCGTCCTGTGAAGTCCAACTACCGCGACGGCCTGTCCGTGCTGGAGTACTTCATCTCCCAGCACGGTGCACGTAAGGGTCTGGCCGATACCGCACTGCGTACCGCAGAATCCGGTTACCTGACCCGTCGTCTGGTCGACGTCTCCCAGGACGTCATCGTGCGCGAAGAGGACTGCGGCACCAAGGCCGGTCTGCCCATCCGCGTCGCCGAGCGCGACAACGACGGCAACCTGGTGCTCGTCAAGGCCGCCGACGGTGGCCCGTACTCCCGTCTGCTCGCCGCCGACGTCATCGACCCGGCCGACGGACAGACCGTGCTGTACAAGCGCGACGACGCCCTGTCCATGGACGTGCTCAACGACCTCGTGGCCCACGGCGTCGAGGAAGTCAAGTGCCGTTCCGTGCTGACCTGCGAGTCCAAGCGCGGCGTGTGCGCCAAGTGCTACGGCTGGTCCCTGGCCACCAACAAGCTGGTCGATGTCGGCGAGACCGTCGGTATCGTCGCCGCCCAGTCCATCGGTGAGCCTGGTACCCAGCTGACGCTGCGTTCCTTCCACTCCGGTGGTGTGGCCGCGGCCTCCGATATCACCCAGGGTCTTCCCCGTGTCACCGAGCTTTTCGAGGCCCGCGCCCCGAAGGGTGAGGCCCCGATCACCGAGTTCGCCGGCAGCATCAAGATCGTGGAGAACGATCGCGGTCGCCAGATCATCCTGACCCCGGACGCCGATTCCGGCGCACCGAAGGAAGACGGCGTGATCAAGCCGATCACCTACCAGGTCTCCAAGCGCGTGCCGCTCAAGGTTGCCGACGGCGACCACATCAAGGTCGGCACCCAGCTGGTCGAAGGTTCTGTGGACCCCAAGAAGATCCTCACCATCCTCGGCAAGCGCGCCGCCCAGGTCAACATCGTGGAGGAAGTGCACACCGTGTACCGCTCCCAGGGTGTGGATATCCACGACAAGCACATCGAGGTCATCGTGCACCAGATGACCCGTCGCGTGACCATCATCGACTCCGGCGACACCGACCTGCTGCCGGGTGAGCTGGTGGACAACGCCCGCTTCCGCGAGATCAACCGCAACATCGTCAAGAACGGTGGCCGTCCGGCCGTCGGTCGTCCGGCGCTTATGGGTATCACCAAGGCGTCGCTGGCCACCGACTCCTGGCTGTCCGCCGCATCCTTCCAGGAGACCACCCGCGTGCTCACCGAAGCCGCCCTCTCCGAGAAGGTCGACGACCTCAAGGGCCTCAAGGAGAACGTCATCATCGGTAAGCTCATCCCGGCCGGTACGGGCCTCGCGCGCTACCGCAACGCCGTGGTCGAGCCTGACAAGGCCATCCGCGACACCATCTACCCGAACTTCGGTCTGGGCGGCGATGGCGATCTCGGCGACGCGAGCTTCTCCGACGCCGACCTGTCTGACCTGAACTTCTCGAACCTCGAGTTCGGCGATCTGAAGCTCGGCGACGACTTCAACCCGGATGATTTCTACTCCGATCAGGGCGGTCAGCCTGACATCGAGGAGTAAGTGAGAAGGTCCTAGAAAGGATGCCCCTTCTAGGACTCAGATCTTGCGTTAATCGCAATAAGATGGCCCGGAACTATATCAGTTCCGGGCCATCCGTATATTTGCCATTGTGATTTTCCTGTTGAACAAGAGCAGGCAGCCGCTCGTTGCTTGATTACTCAAGCCTGTTTTTCGGTGAACTGGAAGAACTGGTCTCCGATACGCACCGTGGCAGGCGCGCTGAGCTTGAGCGGTGTGCCCTTGGTGACTTGTGTCTCTTGGCCATTGGTGATGATGTAGGTGCCGTTCAACGAGCCGTAGTCCTCGATCCACAGCGCGCCATCGGTGTCGATGCTGATGGCGGCATGGTTGCGGGATGTGGTGCGGGTCGGGTCTACGATACGCACCGCCTTGGCACCCTGCGGCACATCCATGGAAGGCTTGCGGCCCAGCAACGTGCTCTTATCGATCACGATGGTCTGGCCGGTGACATCGTTATGCAGCAGGTACGTCTTCTTCGGTGCCTTGGACGTGAACGAGGAGGAGAGCACGGTGCTGTCCCAATCCTCGATGTCGTTTTCGGCGGCGTGCGGTGTGGTGTCTGCCGGAGCGGTGGCAGCGGGCTCAGCGGCGGCGGCCGTGGCGGCAGGCTCTGCGGTAAAAGCGGTATTGGTTGCCGCTTCCGCGGTACCTTCCACCGGATCGTCAGAATACCAACCCAGTTCAGGTGCTGGAGGGTAGGGAAGTTTGGCCATGATGATGCCGTCCTTTCACTGACGGGAAGCCAGAGCGGCGTTGATTGCCGGGTCGCCGAGCTGGCCCAGCCATTCGATCAGTGCCGGATAGGTGTTGGGATTACGTGCGATGCAGGCGCGTAGTTCAGGCGCGTACTGGGCAATCTGGGCGATTTGCATCTGGTCGGTGGTGGTCAGGGCCTGTTCGGCGGTGAAACCGTAAGGATTGGTGGCCACAGGCTCCTCGAATGCCGCCTGAGCCGCGGGCTGCTGAGCCTGTTCGGCGGCGGGCTGCTGGGCCGCCTGTGCCGTGGCTTTCTGATCCTGAACCGGGCCGCCGAATGCCTCGGCAGTGAACCCGTATTGCGCCAGGGTCTCGCGGGCGCGATCGTCACCGAACTCGGCGATCCAACGCTTCAAGCCGGGATAACAGCGCGGATTCACGGCGACATTGGCACCGAATTCCGGATTCTCGTAGGCGATTTTTGCCAGCAGAATCGGATCCGCGTTCGGATCCTGAACGGCAGCGACCGCAGCATCATAATCAACCATGGGATTACCTCCTTATGTTCGCTCGGTTATGCCGAACGTATGGTCCGTAGTGTTTGTAGTGTTGCGTCTTCAATGGCGCCGATATCCTCACCTTCGTCCAGCCTGAATGCGCTGAACGCATGATGTTCGGGTTCGGTCAATGGCATATCGGCCACAATCACAGTGATATTGTCGGTTCCGCCCGCATCAAGAGCGGCCGCCACCAAGGCGTCCACGGCCTCCTGCGGACTGGAATGCGCCGCGGCGATGGCCGCGATCTGTTCGTCCGGCACCTCGCCATGCAATCCATCCGAACAGATGATGAAGCGGCCGGTCAGATCGGCGACATATACGTCGGGCATGATGCCATCCGGATCACCCAGACATTGGGTGATGATGTTGCGTGGAATGGTCGCCTCCGCCTCTTCCGGCAACATCTGCCCGGAATCGATGGCTTCTTGGCGCTGGGAATGGTCTCGCGTGATGCGGGTCAGCGAAGCGGCGTCCCACACGGGAATGATATCCGTGGCGGGAGCATCGGCATGCGCCAACGGACTGAGATGGTAGGTGCGGGAATCGCCGACATTGACCACATAGGTCTGGTCCGAGAAGTCCTGATCATCGGCGTCACTGAACAAAGCAGCGCTGCGGGCGCTGGCGGAATCCGCATGATCTTGGGGCAGTACCAAACCGGAGCAGGTTGTGCCGGCCACGCCGCCAAGGCGGTCTCCCAGATCGAGAATGTCGTGCTGGGCCCGTGCCAAGGTGTCGTCGATATCCTGACGGGTGCGTGAAGGCATGGCGGCCAATTGTGCGAAATGCTGGGCAGCCAACTGGCTTGCCTGCTCGCCGCCTTTGCCGCCGCCCATGCCGTCACAGACCATGAACACGCCTTGTTGCGCGAATCCGGTGTCTTGGTTGTTTTTGCGCCTAAGACCCACGTCACTGGTCATCGCGATACGGATGGAGCCTGTGGTCATGACGCCTTCCCCTTCTTACGCGTGCGCTTGACATGCGTCGTGTGCGGCTTTGCTGCGTGCCCATTTGACAGTATAGCCACGCTTTTCAGGGAAAGTCGTGTACGTATCCTCCTGAAACGCGGCAAAGAAGCGAGCATTGCCTTGCGTAATTGGTCGACTCCTGTCCAATATGTGGTGGCTTGGCCCGATTCAATGTCTTGCCCCGAGAACGTGGCGTAGTCGGCTTCCCGGCCAAGCTGGATCAAAGCCTGGTCATCTGTGCCGAGTTGACGGGCGATGGCACCGGCCTGATCTCGACGAGTGCCCTTGGCTGTGATGCCGCTTTGCTCGGCAAGCATGCGTATGGCATTCCAACCTGCTGCCACACGGGTTTTCGGACTGCCGTGTCGCCGCGCTCGTGCCAGCAGTATGGCCTTGAACATCAGAATCAGACCGCAGGCGATGAGTAGGGTCCACAATGGGCTGCCGTACAGGGCCACCTTGCGGGTCACTCGCCAGAACCGCGCCCAGAACAGGTTGGTCGGCGAATCATCGGCGTCGGCGCCGGCCAATGAGCTTTGGCCCTTGGCTTGCGTCTGATCGCGCAGCGGATCGGTCAACGGCACTGGTGGTTGCCGGACCAGCGTCTGCGGATTCGGCGGCGTCAGGTTCTGGTTTTCATCAGGCATCTTGGTCTCCTTGGGCGTCGGATAGAACGCCACCCATCCCAGGCCCTGCAATTTGATTTCCACCCAAGCGGTGACATCGTTGCCGGTGAATTCGATTTTGGTGCCATTGCCTGAGGTCTTCTCCGTGCGGGCATCGGTGATTTCGCCATCCTCGTTTTTCGGCAGGAAGCCCAGGACCACACGGGAGGGCAGTCCCAGATCACGAGCCATCAGTGCCATGGCGGAGGCATATTGCTCGGAGTCGCCCACCATGGCCGTGCCTGCCAGCAGCTTGTTGATGCGGTAGTTGCCATGGCCGGCATCGGAGGGATAGTCGCCTTCAAGTCCATGAGAGAACCATCCGGAGTCTTTCAATGTGTCGGCCAACGCCGTGGCTGCGGCACCGCCCGAGGACTGCCCGCCGGCAATGGACGTGGCCAGTTTGCTGGCCGAATCGGGAACATCCTGGGCTTCTGGTTGGGTGATGCGGGCCGCAGCCGCACTGCTGATCTGCTTATCGGTGGGATTACGGGCGATAATGCCGGATTCGGTATAGGTGAGGCCTTTACGCGTGCCGGCGGGAATAATGGCGGAATCGGTATCCGTGTTGTAGTAAAACGTGTCATTGCCGTTGTCGGCATCGTTGGCGAAGCTCACGCCAGTGGCCGCTCCCGCCAGCGGCAGCCAGGTGTCGGTCAGTTCCTGATCGACGGTGAAGGTCGCAGTGAAGGATTTACCCTGCTCATCCGCCTTGATCGTGGTGCCCACGCGATGATAATTCGAGGAGTCCGTGGCTTCGGAAGAATCGGACAGGTTCCATACTGTGCCATCGAATCGATCCATCACCGCAAGTTTGACCGGTGTTCCGGCCGGCAGATTATGAACGGTCAGCAACACGTCTTTTTTGTGGTCCTTGATATAGGATCGCATGCCGCTGAGCGGGCTGGTGTAATCGTAGGGGCTTAACGGCGGATCGTAGCGGTCACGCAGCACGAAACGGTCCTGTGGCACCAGCAACGTGCCCCCGAAAGCAAGGCCGGCAGCGAGCACGACGATGATCAGCGCGGATATCCAGCGCCCCCATTCCAGCAGTTCAAGACGCCAAGACAGCCAGATAATCAGCAGCAAGGCAAAGGCAATACCGCAGATGGCGCGTTGCCAGCCGCTGTCTGTGCCCAGCAGGGCACATACGGCCACGGCCGCCGCAAGGGGCAGCACAGAGACAACCATGCGTTGGCATTAATGGCAAACACGCCGGTGAAGAACGTAAGCCACAGGCCGATGGTCCATACCGCCATCAGCACGCCGTCTTGCGTGCCCAGAGGCGGATCGACGGAAATAATGTACTTGAACGAGCCAAACGTCATTTCCCAACCTGAACTCAAGGTCTTCAAGGTGGGAATCACGTAATGGGACGTAGTGGAACTCAGCGTTACCACCGGGCCGATGATGAATTGGGCAAACGCCAGAAACACGATTTGCCACCACAGTCGCAACGCCGGCAACATGCCCGCCAGAGCGATGATCGCGCCCAGCAAGGTGGCCGGTACAGCGGCAATCGCCCAAGTGGCCACGCCGCCGTACACGTCGATGAGATTGGCTTGCGCCAGCAACATCATCGCCGCTATGAGTACGAGGCTGGCGATTCGTTTGCCCCACGGCTGGCGACTGAGGCCCATGCCGCGAAGCACATTGCCTCTGGTCATCCAGATAACCGAATGTGTGGAGTCGGCCCAGGAGCCGGTGGTGGTGGAGGTCCCGGTGTACGTGCCGGAGGAAGTGCCGGTGTATGTGCCGCTCGATCCGGCGTACGCAGCGGTATTGGTATTGGTGATACTGGACTGGTCGAAGGTCATGCGAGCACCCCCATGATCAGCGGGAGATCATCGAGGTCGCCGATGGTGGCCAATGTGAAGTTGGCGAATCTTCTGATGCCGCGATTGGCGCCGGCGCTGGCCTGCAATACCACGCAGCTGGCCGATCGGGGCAAGGCCAAGGTCATGCGCTTGATTTGCTCGATGTCTTTCAGCGATCCAACAGTGAAAAAATAGAACGAAGCATCAGGACTGTGCTTCAGCGTGCCCTCGGCGAGATTCGGATTATCCTCACGATCAGGCTCTATGGCACTGGCGTTGTCGAGGAACTCCATGGCGTTGCGCGGCTGGCCGTGCGCGTTGCCCGCGTGGCAGAACAATGGACGATCCTGCAGCAGGCATTTGACGCCGATGGAGGAGTGGATGGACACCGCCATCTCGAATTCCTCGCCGTTGACGTATTCGTCCGGGTTCACGCTGATGGTCACCGAGGTGTCGGTGCGGCGCGTGGCCTCATATTGGCGAATCATCAACGTGCCGGTTTTCGCGGAGCTCAGCCAGTGGACGTTACGCACGTCGTCGCCCGGCTCGTATTCGCGCAATCCGTAGAAGTCGAGATCATCATCCACGATCTGGCCGGATGGTTGGCCTTCCAGGTCGCGGGGCACGCCGGCATTCAGAGTATCGAGACGCACGGTACGAGGGTGGATGAATACGGTGATGCGGTCGGCCAGCTCCTTTTCGTGACGCACCAGACCGAACGGGTCTCCCTTGCGGATGCGCAATGGGCCGATGGGCAGTATTGCGCGCGATACGGTACGGAACTCCACATCGGTTTGCTTGGATTGCCCGGGAGCCAGCATGGGGATGTTGAATCGTTCATGCGCATCGCCGATTGGCAGATATCCGCGTGCCGTGGTCGTCGGCGTTCTGCCGGTGTTGTCGATGCCGACGATAACGGATACGGTGTCTCCCACGGTCACGCGATGATTGGATACGACGATGGACGCGTGGAAGCGTGTGTTGCCGAGGGAAAGCACGATTGCCGCGAGCATCATCACCATCGCCACGATGCCGAATACGAGCAGCTCATACCAGCCCAGAAACGGGAACGCAATAAGGCATGCGATGCCTGCGCCCGTTACCGCCCAGCCCAAGGGCGAGACGTAGGATGCGAAGAACCGTCTGATGCGTCTTACCGCGCGCTTGAACATGCGTTCAGCGCGCCGGCGACGGCGTAATGCGGCGGATGTAGATGCCATGGTCGGATACCTTTCCGGGCCCTATCAGGAACCGATGGTGGGGGAGGGAACGTCTTCGAGCACCTGTGCGATCAGGCTTTCCGGAGTCGCGCCATCGAAGGTGGCTTCCGGAGTCAGCGTGATACGGTGTGCGAGCACGGCCACTGCAAGGTCCTTGACGTCATCCGGCACCACGTAGGCACGGCCATCGGCCGCGGCCCAGATACGGGCGCATCGGGTCAGTGCCAAAGCGCCACGCATGGAGGAGCCGACCGTGATCTTCTCGTTGTGGCGGGTCGCCTCGACGAGCCTGACGATGTATTCACGAATCGCATCATCCACATAGATTTCGGTGGCCACCTGACGCAGCCGCATGACATCGTCACCGCTCAGCACCGGGGAAATGGTCTGCGCACGGTCGGTGATATCGACCTGCTTGAGGATATCGACGGACACATCATGGCCCGGGTAGCCGATTGACGTCTTGATAAGGAATCGGTCCATCTGCGCCTCAGGCAGCTTATAGGTACCGAGCTGCTCGATGGGGTTCTGGGTTGCGATCACGATAAACGGCTGCGGCACATCATGTGTGACGCCGTCAACGGTGACTTTCTGCTCTTCCATAACCTCCAGAAGTGCGGACTGCGTCTTCGGCGATGCACGGTTGATCTCATCGGCCAGCACGATGGAGGCGAAAATCGGGCCTTCGCGGAACTCAAATTCTCCGCGCTTCTGATCGTAGAAAGTCACACCCACCACATCCGAAGGCAGCAGATCGGGCGTGAACTGAACACGCTTGAAACCGGTGGAAATGGAATTGGCCAAGCCTCGGGCCAACTGGGTCTTACCGGTGCCGGGGTTGTCTTCAAGCAGAATATGGCCACCGACCATCAGTGCGGTGACGCATTGCTTGATAGGGATGGTCTTGCCGATAACCACCTTGGAGACATTTTCGACCAGCGCATTGAAGGACTGCTGGAAATCCCGGACCTGAGCCTTGGGCTGGGGCAGTAGTCCGGAATTGATGCTGGCGGGCAGTGCCGATGCGGCTGCTTGCGCGGCTTTGCTCGACTGACGCTGCGGCTGTGATTGCGGCTGGGATTGCGCGGTGGCCTGCTGCGGGATGGCTGGCGTCGATCCCTTGCGCGGCTTGAGCACGGTGCTGTCATCGCCCGCAGGAATGGAGGCGGCATCAGTAGTAGGAGACGGCTTTTCTGACGGCGCTTGTGACGGCCGCTGCGGCAGGTTAGGCAGCGCAACGGACTGCGGCGCCGACTCGGTGCTTGGGGTCGTGCCGGTGTGTGGTGCGGATGCCAGGTGCGTGGCGTCGGACAAGTGCGTGCTGTCGGATAGCTGCGTGCTGTCGGACAGACGGGTCGTGTCAGACAACTGCGTCGCGTCATCGATGTTCTCGCTCATGGATGTTCTCCTACTGCTTGTGAATGGTGGTTGACGATATTGGGGTATTGCCGAAACCAAGAATCCAGGGGTTCTTGGCCAAAGTGGTGACATCGGTACCGGATTTGAGCGACTTGGTCCCCTCCGAGGAGTCAGAGGGACGTGTGCCCGCGACGCTGCCTCCGTCCGCAGTGTTGTCGAGACCGGAGTATCCCGGCCCGCCGGTGACTTTGACGCTCCACGCGTAGTTGCCATCGGCGGCCACGGCCAAGTCGGTGACATCCAATGGCTGGCCGGAGTTCCACGTGAACGGTTGGCCATTGATGATGATTTGTACAGTGGCCGACTTGCCATAGACATCAACCGAACCGCCGGTGACGTTAATGACGTGAGCGTTGTCTGACCAGCGCAGCTCCTGCGGTTTGTTGATTACAGCCTTCTTCTCATAGGTGTAAGGAGCGCCATTGTGCGGGCCTCCGGTGACGGCGTCGCTGGTAGCGCCGTTGAACACCTGTTGCACCGATGCGGTGTTGCATTTGGCCCAAGGACTCATTCGGAAGTCGAGTGAGTTCCGGTTAGTAGCTGTACCGGAATCGATGCCATCGGCAGTCACGCTGTAGGACTGCGCATGTCCCTGCTTGGTCCAATGCACGGTGCATGTACTGCCGGATCCGGTGGTGTAGACGTCAGTGGGCGGCTGGACCTTGTACTGCGGGACAAAGCTGCTCTTGCCCGTGCCGGAGGAAGCATCGCGCTGCGGCACCACGGTGGCCGTTACGGTGATTTCCCGGGTGTTCAAATCGTTCTCATTGATATCGAACGTAGCGCCACTGTCACTGCAATCGATGGTGTCCTTGACGTCTCCTCCCAAGGAAATTCGCCGGCAGCCGGCATTGCGGTTATTGCCGAGAGTGACTTTCGCCGTTACCGTGGTGTCGTCGTTCGACAACGCAATGTTCGGCGCATCCGGGTCTCCCCAGATCTTCTCTGACGGCGATGCGGCGGACTCGGCACTCCAATTGATTTTGTTATGGGCTTTGACGGTCGCCGTAATGGCGGTGCCATCGGAAATGTCGTTGTTGTTGAACGTAAACGACAGCTCGGTGGCCGTATTGCCGGTTTCCTTGGTCTGCGGAGCACCTGCACCGGTGACGGTCACTGAATAGTTGTCGACGGCGCTGAAATCACCGCTCGGCGCTTTCCACGTCACCTTGGCGGTTTTATTGCCACCTGTGACCGTAACATCGGTGGGAGCGGACGGCACCTTGTCCGGTGTGGCTTCGACGGCGGTGGACGGCTTGGACCAGCCGACGTCATTTCGCGCGGCGACGGTGAAGGAATAGGTTTTGCCGTTCTTCAGACCAGTGACCTGGCATGAGGTGACGGTACCGCAATCCTTCTCTCCGGTGACGGCACCGGTCCAACTGACCTTGTAGTTGGTGATCGGGCTGCCATTGGCGGCACCGGGCGTCCATGTGAGGCTGACCGCGCTGTCCTGCGGTTCCCCGGCTACGGGAGAGAGCAGTGGCGGCTCGGGCTTGTCGATCACGGACACGGTAATCGATGCGGTGACTTCACGATCCTTGGACTTGGTGCCGTCTTGCACGGTGACGAGCACGGTGTTCGTGGAAGCACCTACATCGGATGCGACGGCGATGGTGATGTTTCCGGAGGCATCGCATCCGGCGATGGTGAGTTTGGCGGCGTCATCCGCCTTGCAGCTGATGACGGTCAGCGAGGAATCGGGGAACGGATTGTACGCGCCGGTAAGCACGTTCACGGCATCGCTGGCACCGGCCTTGATCTTCAACGTCTTGTTGCCGACGCGTGTCAGCGGACGGGTCGAAGACACTACGCGCACGGTCACACCGGCATTCACGGTGCCCGCGCCGTATGCGATTTGCACGGGAATGGACGCGGTGGTGCCAGGAGCGGCATCCTTGGTGGCGGAAACCTGCAAGCTACCGGAACGGGACAGGTTTGCGGTGATTTGCCTGGATGATGAGCTTCCACCGGAATACGTGTATTGCTTTTCGTCGTCATACACGCCGGACGGTGCATGGGTGAGCGCCGTCAGATCAACGGTCTTGGGGTCCGCGCCCGCCTCGACATCAATAGTGGAGGACGAGAACGTGGGCGGCGGCACATCGCGGCCTATCACCGTGATCTGGAGAGTGATCACTGCGGAATTGATGATCTTGGTCTTATCCGATCCCTGCTTGCCATCCACAGCGGTAAAGGTAATGGAGGCGGGGCCTGCGTAGTCTTTTGCCGCAGTGAACTTCAGGGTCTTGTCGTTCACGTAGAAATCGGAGTTGGAGGCCTTGGTGGCGCTGACGGAATCAGCGCTTTCGATATACGGTTCCTTGCCGGCGCCGACGCGGACATAGTCATTGATGTTGATTTCAATGGTCTCGCGCGAATTGACCTTCAATTCCGGTGCCTTGGGACGCAACGTGGGCGGAAAGACACCATAGGCCGGTACCTGGATGAACGCGGTGGAGGTGATGTTGTATTTCGTATTGGTCACCGTGTAAGGCACGGCTCGCGCCTGTGACGTCAGGTCGACGGTGATGGTGGTCGAATGCTCGCCGCCCCTGACGTGAGCGTGAGCGCTGGCGGAGGGATGCACGCCGACCTTGAGCTCATTGGCTGTGCCGGAAGGATTGGCGATCCACTGGGAAACATCCACATCCACGGACTTCTTATCGATGGTGGCGGCGGACGGCACGCGATAGTCGTAGGCGGTAGGCGGCTCGATGGCGGCATTCGGATCCACGTTTACCGTGAGGGTGGCCGTATCGGACAAGCCGGCCTTGTCTTTGACCGTGTAGGCGATATAGTCGGTGGTGGCGCTGTCGGGCGTGGTGAAGGAGAGCATATTGTCTTTCACGCTCACCCCGTCGAGACCTTGGACCTCGACATGCTTGTCGACGGTCAGATTGGTGTTGTCGCCGGAGATGTCGTTCTGCGCGACCGGCACGGTTGCGGCCGTATTGGGCCTCAACGTGATTTCGTCATCCCTGGCGTATACGCCGGAGTCGGACGATCCTTGGAATACGCCCACGCGGATCTGCGCCTGTGCGCGCTGACCGGTCCAATCCTCCACGGCATAGGAGAAGGTGTCGGTGCCGGACGAATCCGGATACGCTTCATAGACCAAGTAGTCGGAACCGACTTCGGATATGCGGCCCAGCGTGGGTGCCTTGTTGCCCAGACCCAACAGCTGATCGTCGTCGCCATCCGTGTCTATGCCGGTCAGTGTGATGGGGATGCGGACCTTCTGCCCGGCGGCAACCTGCGCTTCGGCGTCATGCGGGGTTGGCGCGGCCTTGCTCGCTGCGTCGCTCTTATGCACGGTAATGGTGATATTGGCGGAAGCCACATTACCCAGATTGTCTTCAACCGTATAGGTGATGGGGAAGTTGCCGGTCTCGCTGGATGCTTGGTAGCGGACCGTGTCTCCAGAGACGAAGGCCAGACCCTTGAACGTCCCCTTGTCGTATTGCAGGTTGTTCTTGAGTTTGACCGTGGTGCCATCCGAGTAGGCCACATGGTCAAGCACATCCACGGACACGATGCCGTCGGTACGCACCTGGGCATTGATATTGCTGGCCTTGGGCACTGAATTCGAGGTGGCCAGAGCCGGCGGCTGCAACACGATGGTGCCCTTGGCGGTTCCGGAGGCGTTGGCCACGGTGTAGGTAAGGGCGACGGGCTTCGTGGGCACCTGACGCGCGGTGATATACACGCGCTTATGGCTGACGAGACCAACCTTGATGCCGGAGTCGGCCGGTGCGCTCACCGTGGTGACGGACAGCACACCGCCCATCGGATCGACGTCATTGGTGAGCGGCTCCACAATGGCGGTATTATCCGCGCCAAGCAGGGCGACATCGTTGGCGGCAACCGGTTTGGCGGCCTCGCCGGTGGCAGGCTGCACCTCGACTCGAGCCAATCCGGTGGCCGGAATCGAACCTTGAGTAATGATGTAGGGCACATAATAGGTGCCGGGATTGGTGGCCTTGAACGTCAACGACATATCCGCCGCATTGGTGGTCGTCGAAGCGCCGTTGGGCGTATCCACCTGAGTCAGTTGTGCCGGCTGCAAGGAAGTGCCATGCACATAAGAGGACAGCTTGACGACGGTATCCGTGTTGGGAACGGTGGTTTTCGCTACCGGGTCGATGACCGCGGCCAAGGTGTTCGCGGGCTTGACCGAGAAATACACCATGCCGGTGCCGGTTGCCGTGCCGTCGGAGACGGTGACCTCGACGCCCACACGTCCCGACGCCAGCGCACCGGTGTTGAACGTAAGCTGGCCGTCGGCTCGGGTGGACACCTGCACCTGGTCGGTGTTCTGGGCCACAGCGGAGACCAGAGTGAGCGGGTCTCCATCCGGATCGTTGAAGCTGCTCAGCGCATTGGCGGTATAACTGGCTCCCTGCTCCACATCGATCTCGGGAGGAGTGTCGAACTGTACGGGAGCGTGGTTGCCTCCATCATTCAGGGTTACGGTCACCGTGGCGGAAGAGGTCTGGCCGCGACCATCGGAAATATCGTAAGTAAAGGTAACGGTGCCTGCGGATGCGGCGGAGGCATCGAGTTGCAGATACCGGCCGTCGTAAATCGGCGAAATGGTGACGTCTTTGTTGTTTGGTGCGCCAACCTTGGTGATTTTCAGTACGGAACAATCGGTCTGCTCGTCATTGCGCAGCGCGTCGAGAATCTGTTCCGAACCGGCTCGTGCGCCGATTTCATCATCCTCGGCTTTGATTTGGCCGGATTGTGCGGAACAGGTCTTGGAGAAGTCGTGGTGGTTGTTGGCCGAGTCGTTGTTCTGCTGTTCTTTCTCGGTCTGCTCGGTCTGTATTTTGTTCCACTGTATTTTGATGACTTTGGTGGAATCCTCAGGGTTCCACACATTGCCGTTAACCGTGTCGTTGAGCACCACAAGGCGATGGTTGGTGCGGAACACCAATTCGGAAGTAGTATTGACGGATTCGAGGGTTTGCGGCTTGACGCTGGTATCCGTGGGGGAGCAGGCGCGAATGTAGTTGCTGGCCTTCTGGCTCCAAGCCGAGTACACGCAGCCCTTGGACGATACCGGTCGTGCTGGATTCGCCTTGCCCCCGTTGGCTATGAAATTCGCCTTGGCATTGGACTTCAACGGGATAAGCGCAAGGCCTCTCGGTGATGCCGCGGCCACCCAATCGGACTGTATGTCATCGGTGGGAGGCTCCTGAAGGGTGAGGGTGCCGGTCGTGTCGACATCGACGCGGCCGCCCTTGAATATGACGGTTTTGCCGGTTGCGATTACCGGCGTGCTCCCGATGACGGTAAAGCTTTCAACGGTCTGCTGCTTGCCGTCGGTCAGCGATTCGAGGGTTTTGGCCTTGGCGCTGCTGGGATTGTCAAGACGCAGCACCATACCGTCGGATGGACGGTATCCGTAGACCTTGCCATCGTGGGTTACTGCGATGCGCCCGCCCTCGCCCAGCTTTATTTTCGGATCGGAAGTGGTGGGGGTCACGGAATCAAGGTTTTCCGACAAGCCGGTCCACACATTGCCGGTCTTCTCGTTGATCAGGGCTGCGGTATCCCCGCCGACCACAGTGGTGGTGTTGGCTTTGATGTCGGTCTTGACACCGGTGCTGACCGTGGATGCCTTGATGGTGGAGGCTTTGGTCGTTTCGGTCAGGATGGTGTCGCCATTATGCTGTGCGATGTCGAATCGTGGGGCGGAGGAGGAGACGCCGGCGTCGGCCTCCTTGTTCTTTACGTTGAATCGTGCGGCCTTCTGGTTTTTCAGCGAAGTGACCCATACGGTGCCATCGTCCAGTTGCACATGGCGGCGCGTGACGGTGCTCATGATCACCGCGCCGGCAACAAGTCCCAGAAGCAGCAGGAGCGTGATTACGGGAACCGTCCACGTATGCCCTCCGGAGGGCATAAGGCGGCGCAAAGCCGCGCTGATGCGTCGGCGACGATCGTATGACTGGGACGATGTGGCCATCTGAACTCCCTGACCCCTGTTTTCTCTGGTTGCTGGTGTAATGACAACGCTTTACGGTTCCAATACCTGCCGTTCCTGTTGTCCATTTGGTGAATTCGCCGCTGCTGGGCGCACGTCTGATGCGATACGCAATGCCAGGGTGGCATGCCCGGCAGTGGCGAGCGGATCATTCTTGCGGCTTGGCCGCACAGGCGATGGCGGGGCTGACGGACATCTGGCGGTTCTTGCGCACAATGGACACCTGAATGCAGGTCTGCGAGCCTTCCTGCGCGTTGACGGTCACCGTGGGATCTGACGTTGTGACGGTTTGCGCGCTCTGGTCGGTATTGCTGCCCTGCACTATGGCCCACGCATAGGTATCACCGCTTTGCGGGTCTGGATTCGTCCAGGTGAACGTCACGGATGACCCATCCGCCGCATAGGTGCCGTTCAGATTCTCCGGGGAAGGAATCTGGGCGTTCGCGGTATCGGTGATCACGTCATCCTGATTATTGCGGTTGTTGTCATCATCCTTGGTGCCGGGCGTCGCCACCTGTTTGGTATCTGATCCGGTGGCGCTGTCCATGCGGGGAACGACCACGAAGGCGAATATCAGTGCCGCTGCGGTGATCGCCGCAAGTATACCGACGGTAATACCCACCGGTTTGACCCATCGCCGTGACGAACGGGTGATCTGATCTCGCTGGTCCGTGGCCCGGCGCCGACGCTCGATGTCTTTGGGATAGGCCGGCATCCCTTCCACGGTAACGGGAGTGGCATGCCCGAAATATGCGAATTGCACACGCTGCATGGCACGTGCGAACTCCAACGCGGAGTAGTACCGCTGGTCGGGGTCCTTGTTCAGGGCCCGGCGCAGCACCGCTTCCACATCGGCCGGCACGTCGGGGCGGTTGAGGCGAGGCAATGGCTGGTTGACGATCAGCGAAATCAGTTCCGATTGCGAACGCGGGTGATAATCGTGCTGGAATGGCGAGCAGCCGACGAACATGGCGTACAGGGTGGCCGCCAGTGAATAGATGTCGGCGGCTTCCGAACCATTGGTCAGATGCTGAAGCACCTCAGGCGGTGCCCACGGCGGCGAGAATCCGGTTTCGGTGCGGTCATACACATCGGTGGAGATACCGAAATCACCCAGAACAGGCAAGCCCTGCGAGGTGATGAGAATGTTGCTGGGCTTGATGTCGTGATGGATGATATTGCTGCGATGCGCGGTGAACAGCGCGCTTGACAGCTTGATGCCGAGGTCGAGTACCTGCTCGCAGGTCATGGACCGGGCCTTCATGATGCTGTTGTAGGTGCCGCCCGGCGCATATTCGATGACGATGTAGCCATGGCCATCGGAGGTGATGCCGGCACCATATACCGGCAGAATGTACGGGTGGGATGACAGCTTGGCCATGAAGTTGGCCTCGCGGTTGAACAGGGCAGCGGCCCGTGGGTCAAGGGTTTTGGCGCTGACCTTTACCGCCACCGGGCGTGCGGGCATACGCTGGTTATATAGGTACACCGTGGCGGTGGCACCGCTTCCCAACATCTGGACGAAATCATATCCGGGCAGTTTCGGCGGCCTCATCGGAATATTGGCCATCTGTTCCCTCCCTCCTTGGAAAATGCACTCTCCCTGCGTTCGTTCTACAGGATACCGTCAAGGGTACGATTCTTCGTTGGGTTCGGTAAAATTTTTCCCTCTGTGACGGTCGGGTTTAGGCTGGAGCCATGATGACGAGACTTGAACCTGGAACAGTGCTGGACGGCATCGACCGTGATGGAGCGGCGAGGCTGATTGTCGGCACACCTGGAAGCGGCAAAACCGAATTCGCCTTATCGGTGTTGATGGCGGGGCTGCGCCGCTACGGTGGTGCGCAGGTGGTGATGGCCGTATCCGGCC
>ERZ831773.1030-NODE-1030-length-32619-cov-26.943957_pt1 | contig 32619 bp, 31 predicted proteins | sample MGYA00519696_ERZ831773 | MGnify/ENA primary metagenome ERZ831773 (study PRJEB31850, sample SAMEA3708720) | human gut metagenome | biome: human gut; feature: human-associated habitat; material: faeces | place: China | collected 2014 ...
GCGGCCAGCGTGAGCTGATCATCGGCGACCGCCAGACCGGCAAGACCTCCATTGCAACCGACGCCATCCTGAACCAGAAGGACAAGGATGTGCTGTGCATCTATGTGGCCATCGGCCAGAAGGCTTCTTCCATCGCCCGCGTGGCAGGCGACCTGCAGAAGCACGGCGCCATGAGCTACACCACCATTGTGGCGGCTACCGCGTCCGACTCGGCACCGCTGCAGTACATCGCCCCTTATGCCGGCACTGCGCTGGCTGAGTACTTCATGGGCAAGGGCAAGAGCGTGCTGATCGTGTACGACGATCTGTCCAAGCATGCGGTGGCCTACCGTGCCATCTCGCTGCTGCTGCGCCGTTCTCCCGGCCGTGAAGCTTACCCCGGCGATGTGTTCTATCTGCACTCCCGTCTGCTGGAGCGCTCCTGCCGCATGCGTGATGACCTGGGCGGCGGTTCCATCACCGCACTGCCCATCGTCGAGACCCAGGCAGGCGACGTTTCCGCTTACATCCCCACCAACGTCATTTCCATCACCGATGGCCAGATCTTCCTGGAGAGCGCCCTGTTCAACGCCGGCAACCGCCCGGCTGTCAACGTGGGCCTGTCGGTGTCCCGTGTGGGCGGCGCAGCCCAGACCAAGGCCATGAAGAAGGCCAACGCCAACCTGCGTATCGAGCTGGCACAGTACAAGGACATGGAGTCCTTTGCCCAGTTCAGCTCCGATCTGGACGCCGAGACCCGCCGCCAGCTGGATCACGGCAAGGCCCTGATGGAGATGCTCAAGCAGCCGCTGTATCAGCCTAAGTCCGACGCAGAGCAGGTGGTCCTGCTCACGCTGGCTTCGCATGGCGTGCTCGACGAGATCCCCACGGCCGAGCTGCGCACCAAGACTTCCGCATTTGTGCGCCAGTTCCGCGCGGATGTGTCCGGCACGATGGACAAGATCACCGCCACCGGCAAGCTCGAACCCGATGAGGTCGATGCCATCCTGAACGCCTGGAAAGCATATGCGGGAGGCGACAGCCATGCCGTCCAGTAAGCTGCTGAAAGAGCGCATTGAGAGCATTCAGGACACCATGAAGATCACGAACGCCATGTACCTGATCTCCTCGTCCAAGCTCCGCAAGGCGCGCAAGAATTACCAGAACGTTTCGCCCTACTTCAACCGCATGCGCGACACCATCTCCCGGGTGGTGCCTCATCTGCCGGAGGAGCCGGTGCACCCGTTCTTCCACGACCGTACCAACGAAAAGTCGAACCCCCGCCGCGCCTATCTGGTGCTGACGGCAGACAAGGGCATGGCCGGTGCATTCAACCAGAACATCCTCCGGTTCCTCAAGGAGCACGCGGATGAGAATGACCGGTTCTATGTGATCGGTCAGGTGGGTTACCGCGCACTGTACCACAAGGACCCGCGTCTGGTGGAAGAGTTCCGCTACAGTGCCACCGCGCCCACCCTGCAGCGCGCCCGCGACATCACGGTGGACGCCATCGACGACTTTAAGTCCGGCAAGCTGGATGAGATCTACCTCGTCTACACTAGGATCGAGAACGCACTGACCAGCGAGCCCACCATGGTGCGTCTGCTGCCGCTGGACCGCGAGCATCTGCAGCCCGCCCCCAAGGGCTTTGGTGATCCCAGCGGCGAGGTGGAGATGTTCCCGGACGCCTGGACGGTGTTCGAGCAGACCGCGCCCATCTACATGCATGGCATGATCTTTGGTGCCATGACCGAGAGCTACTGCGCCGAGCAGAGCGCCCGCATGACCGCCATGGATTCCGCCACCAAGAGCGCGAACGACATGATCCGCGATCTGCAGCTGGAGTACAACCGTACCCGTCAGGGCTCCATCACCCAGGAGATCACCGAGATCATCGGTGGTGCAGCTGCTGTGCAGAAGCGGGATTAAAGAAAAGAACGAACTTATAATATAAGAGGCAATCGTTATGTTACAGGGAACTATTATCCGCGTAGCGGGTCCTGTTGTGGACGTGCAGTTCGCAGCAGGCAAGCTGCCTGCCCTGCAGGAGGCGCTGACGGTGACCGCTGAGGGCACCGAACGCACCATGGAAGTGACGCAGCACGTCAACGAAACGACGGTGCGCTGCATCATGCTTTCCGCAAGCGAAGGTCTCGGCAAGGGCATGACCGTGCAGGCGACCGGCCACGGCCTGACCGCACCGGTGGGCGAAGCCACCCTGGGCCGTATGTTCGACCCGCTGGGCAGACCCATCGACGGCAAAGGCCCGGTGGATGATGTGCCGCACTGGCCCATCCACCGCAAGGCTCCCAGCTTTGCGGAGCAGAAGCCTGCTACCGAGATCCTGGAGACCGGCATCAAGGTCATCGACCTGCTGGCTCCGTATGCAAAGGGCGGCAAGATCGGTCTGTTCGGCGGCGCAGGCGTCGGCAAGACCGTGCTGATCCAGGAACTGATCCACAACGTGGCCACCGAGCACGGCGGCTACTCCATCTTCACCGGTGTCGGCGAGCGCTCCCGTGAGGGCTGCGACCTGTGGGGCGAGATGAACGCTTCCGGCGTTTTGAACAAGACGGCACTGGTCTTTGGCCAGATGAACGAGCCCCCCGGAGCCCGTATGCGCGTGGCCGAGACCGGCCTGACCATGGCCGAGTACTTCCGTGAAGAGACTCACAAGGACGTGCTGCTGTTCATCGACAACATCTTCCGTTTCGTGCAGGCAGGCTCTGAGGTGTCGGCTCTGATGGGCCGTATGCCTTCCGCCGTGGGCTATCAGCCCACTCTGGCCAACGAGCTGGGCGCTCTGCAGGAGCGCATCACCTCCACCAAGGAAGGCTCCATCACCTCTGTGCAGGCCGTCTACGTCCCCGCCGACGACCTGACCGACCCAGCCCCCGCCACCACCTTTGCACATCTGGATGCCACTACCGTGCTGTCCCGTAAGATCGTGGAGCAGGGCATTTACCCGGCCGTGGACCCGCTGGCATCCACCTCCCGCATTCTGGAAGCGGATATCGTGGGTGAGGAGCACTACCGCGTGGCCCGCAAGGTGCAGTCCATTCTGCAGCGCTATCAGGAGCTGCAGGACATCATCGCCATTCTGGGCATGGACGAGCTGGACGAGAACGACAAGCTCACCGTCGCCCGCGCCCGCAAGCTGCAGAAGTTCCTGTCCCAGCCCTTTGCTGTGGCTGAGAACTTTACCGGCCTGAAGGGCAAGTATGTGCCCCTGCAGGATACCGTGCGCAGCTTTGCCGCCATTGTGGACGGCGAAGCCGACGACCTGCCGGAGTGGGCGTTCTTCAACGTTGGTACGCTGGAAGATGCCCGCCAGAAGGCAGCGGAAAAGCTGGCTGAGGAAAAGGGCGGTGCCGTCTGATGAACAAGTTCATGCTGAACATCACTGCGTCCAGCGGTGAGTACTATCAGGGCGATTGCGAAGACCTTGTGCTGCCCATCAGCGATGGCGTGTACGGCATACAGGCCGGACACAGCCCGGTGCTGGTGGCCATCCACATGGGCATCCTGCACTTTGAGGTGAACGGTGAAAGCCGGGACATCCTGGTAGGCGACGGCATTGCCGAGGTGACGCCTGCCTACGTGATGGTGCTGGTGGACAGCGCCGAGCGCCCGGAGGATATCGACAAGAACCGTGCCGAGGCTGCCCGCATCCGTGCCGAGGAGCGTTTGCAGCATCAGCAGAGCATGCATGAATATTATCAGAGCAAGATCGCGCTCGACCGTGCGATGCAGCGCCTGCAGGCCGCTGCAAAGTACCGTCGCTGAGAATGAGCCGCATCTGCCAGGACCAGATCTGCAAAAAGAGCATCATTTGTATCCATTGAGGGTGCAAAGTGATGCTCTTTTTTGTTTCAGGAGGTTCCATGGAACGCAGCTTTCGTGTATAATAAGGTCAATGCAACCCCGCGTGTTGTGCGGGAAAGGAGGAGGTTTTCCATGATCCAATTCGGCCTGCGTCTGCATGACGCGGAAAAGCTGCCTGTTGAACAGGTGCTGCCGCTGGTGCGCCGGAAAGGCTTTACCTGCGCCCATGTGGCCCTGAGCAAATCCTTCAAGGAGCTGCCCTGCACCCCCAGCGCCCTGACCCCCGGCTATGCGCTGTATCTGCGGCATCTGTTTGAGAAAAACGGCATCGACATTGCCGTGCTGGGCAACTACCTGAACCTTGCCCACCCGGATGCGGATGCCCTGCACGCCATTCAGGAAAAATACTATGCGCACATCCGCTTTGCAAGCCTGCTGGGCTGCGGTATGGTGGGCACCGAGACCGGTGCACCCAACGCAGAGTACAAGTTCTGCCCGGAGTGCCGCAGCGATGCCGCACTTTCCACCTTTATCAAGAACTTCAAGCCGGTGGTGCGCTGCGCCGAGCAGTATGGCGTGACCATTGCCATTGAGCCGGTGGTCAAGCACATCGTGTACGATGCCAGACGCGCCCGCACTGTGCTGGACGAGATCGGCAGCCCGAACCTGCAGATCCTGTTCGACCCCGTCAACCTGCTGAACATGGAAAATGTGGACCGCCGCGAGGAAGTGTTCGCCGAGGCTATCGAGATTCTGGGCAAGGACATCGCCATGATCCACTTCAAAGATTTCCTGCGCAAGGATGCGGGCGGCCAGCTGGCTGCTACGGGTGCAGGGCAGGGCGGCATGGAGGACTACCGCACCATCCTGCGCTTTGCAAAGCAGGAAAAGCCCTATATCTTTGCAACGCTGGAGAATACCACCCCGGAAAACGCGGTGGAATGCCTGAACTACCTGAAAAAGCAGTACGACGAGTGCTGAACACTCTATAACAAGAAAAACATCTGCAAGCCTTGCCCGGAATGGGGCAGCTTGCAGATGTTTTTTGTATCAGATGAAGTTTATGGTTCGGCCTTTTACAAATTGCAATTAAGAAGTAGTTTCGCTGAAAATGCCCAGAGCGAAAGCGGAGGACATTAAGATCATTCCAGATCCAGCTTATGCTCCATCAGCCAGCGGGTCAGCAGAAAGTACCCTGCGGCAAAGGCGATGCTGACCGCCAGCCCGAACAGGGTGGTGAACGCACTGGGCGCAGCGATGGAAACATCTACACCGCCAAGGGTGGGATCGGAAACAGCCTGCAGCATGTCGGCACTGCTGACACCGGAGCTCAGCCAGTTCTGCAGGAAGGACAGCAGGAAAAATGCCAGAATACCGGCCGGGACCATGTGCTTTTTGAACTGGTGGCCGATCATGCATGCGGCATAGATGCACAGGATGCTGGATACCAGTGCCACCAGCCCGTTCAGCGTTTCAAAGGCCAGCCAGAGCCACCCGGCGCTGCCGGTCATGCGGAAGATCTCCACCACTTTCTGCCACAGCACCGGCAGCTGCTGCAGGGCCGTGCTGTTCAGAGACAGAGCCAGCAGCATCACCGCAAAGGAGAAAATACCCACGATGCCGCTGCAAAGCATCCACACCACGCTGGAGATCAGCTTGGAAAGGATGAGCTGGCTTTTCGTCACCGGCAGGGTGTGCATCAGGTAGCCTTCGCGGCCCAGCAGATTGCGGGTGAAGCGGGTGACAATGGTCGTCACGGACACCACTGCCACCGCAACGGCTACGACCATGTAGGCGAACAGCAACAGAGATGCAAAGTCGTCCTTGGAAGAGCTGCGCAGGGAAAAGCCGCTCAGCACTGCCAGCGCAACAAGGGCCAGATACAGCCCGCCGTAGGTGCGGCCGGTGGCCTTGAATTCATATTTTAACAGCTGTTTCAACATTTGAATACCTCCCGGAAATATGCATCCACGCTCATGCCCTCGGTCTCGCGCAGCTCTTCGGCATTGCGGTGGGCGAACACCCGGCCATCCTTCAAAAAGACGGCTTCGTCCAGAATGGGCTCGATATCGCCGATGAGGTGGGTGGATAGAATGACGGTCGCATCCCGACTGTAGTTGTTCAGGATGGTGCTCAGGATGTAGTCCCGGGCGGCAGGGTCCACGCCGCCAATGGGCTCATCCAGCAGGTAGAGCTTTGCGGCACGGCTCATGGCCAGGATCAGCTGCACCTTTTCCTTGCTGCCCTCGGAGAGGGTCTTGAGCCGCGCCTTCGGTTCCAGTTCCAGCCGGGCCAGCATTTCGTTTGCCTTAGCGGGGTCAAAATCGGCATAAAATTCGTGGAACATTTCCACCAGCTGCTCCACACGCATCCAGTCCGGCAGCCAGTCAGCATCCGGCAGATAGGACACGATGGCTTTGGTGTCCGGCCCGGGGGTCATGCCGGCGATCCGGATGCTGCCTGCACTGGGCTGCAGCAGACCGTTCGCCAGCTTGATGAGGGTGGTCTTGCCGCTGCCGTTGGGGCCAAGCAGCCCCACGATGCGGCCAAAGCCGATGTGCAGGTCTACATTTTCCAGTGCGGTTTTATCCTTCTGGTAGCACTTGGTCAGTGCTTCACAGCTCAAAAGTTCATTCATTGCGGTCCTCCTTTGCGTCCCAGTGTTCCAAAAGCGCGGCTGCCTGTGCGGGACTGTAGCCGATGCCGCGCATCTTTTCCAGAAAATCCGACGCCAGCGTCCGGGCGGTGTCGGCACGAAGCTGTTCGATCAATGCAGTGTCCTCCGTAACATAGCGGCCTGCAGTGCGTTCGGTGTGCACCAGCCCCTCCGTCTCCAGCTGGGCAAGGGCCCGCTGCATCGTGTTTGGGTTCACCCCGGCGGCTGCGGCCAGATCCCGTACCGAATCCAGATGCCCGCCCGGCGGGTAGGTGCCGGCCAGGATCCGGGCCTTGAGCCGTTCCACAAGCTGTGCATAGATCGGGCGGCTGGCATCAAACTGTTCGCCCATGGTATCATCTCCTCGTCTCACTGTATTAAGCGCTTGATACAATAATACACGATTTGCTCTGTTTGTCAAGGGGAAAAAGAAAAAACATCATAAAACTGCGGGAAAATGGGAAAAGTGCCCATAAAACACTGCACATTGATAAAAATTTACAATAAATTCAAACAATTTCACGTTGCAAAGTTTTTGACAATGTGTTATGCTGAAAAACAAAGAGTTCCGCCCGAAAAGCGGCGGAAAAGAGATTTGGAGGAAAAATAACTATGGCTGACCGCATTGTTCTGAATACCATCTCCTACCATGGCCACGGTGCCATTGAGAACATCGTTCCCGAACTGACCGCCCGCGGCTACAAGAAGGCTTTCGTCTGCTCCGATCCCGACCTGATCAAGTTCGGCGTCACCAAGAAGGTCACCGACCTGCTGGATGCTGCAAACTTTGCCTACGCTGTTTACAGCGAGATCAAGCCCAACCCCACCATCGCCAACGTGCAGGACGGTGTGGCCGCTTTCAAGGCTGCTGAAGCTGACTGCATCGTGACCATCGGCGGCGGCTCCTCCATGGATACCGCAAAGGCCATCGGCATCATCATCAACAACCCCGAGTTTGCGGATGTCCGCTCTCTGGAGGGCGTTGCTCCCACCAAGAAGCACGCTGTGTTCACCATCGCTGTTCCCACCACCGCCGGCACTGCTGCTGAGGTCACCATCAACTACGTCATCACCGATGTGGAGAAGAAGCGCAAGTTCGTCTGCGTGGACACCAACGACATCCCGGAGATCGCCGTGGTGGACCCCGATATGATGTCCTCCATGCCCAAGGGCCTGACCGCTGCCACCGGTATGGACGCACTGACCCATGCCATCGAGGGTTATATCACCAAGGGCCACTGCACGATCTCCGACATGTTCCATCTGGAAGCCATCAAGCTCATCAGCGAGAACCTGCGCGGTGCCGTGCAGAACACCCCGGAAGGCCGTGAGGGCATGGCTCTGGGCCAGTACATCGCCGGTATGGGCTTCTCCAACGTGGGCCTGGGCATCGTGCACTCCATGGCACACGGCCTGTCCGCCCTGTATGATACCCCTCACGGCGTGGCCTGCGCCATCCTGCTGCCGGTGGGCCTGGAATACAACAAGACCGTCGCCGGTGAGCGCTACCGTGCCGTCGGCAAGGCCATGGGCGTGAAGGGCATCGACGAGATGAACGACGCCGAGGCAGCCGATGCCACCATCGCCGCCGTCAAGCAGCTGAGCGCCGATGTGGGCATCCCCACAAACCTGCACGGCATCCTGAAGGAAGAGGACATCCAGTTCCTGGCCGAGTCCGCTTATGCCGACGCCTGCCGCCCTGGCAACCCGCGTGACACCAGCGTGGAAGAGATCGTGGAGCTGTACAAGAGCCAGCTGTAACCCTACAGCCTGAACCACCCGCGTAAACCAAAGGCCCCGCACCGTTCCGTTCGGAACCGGTGCGGGGCCTTTTGAATGATGCACTGCCGCAAAACTTATTCGGCTGCGCGGGACTGCTCCACAAAAGCGGCGATCTTGTCCACCTGGATCTCGGCCACGGCACGGCCGGTGTCGTACACGCGGCGCAGCTGGGCGGGGTCACGCTCCATGGAGCCAATCTCCAGCGGGATCGGCGGCCGGATGACAAAGGCCTGGCCGGTCTGCTCCAGCATGGCCACATGTTCCAGTGTCTCGTTGTAGCGCTCGTGGCGGTCGGCCACGGCCTCCACAAAGGCGGGGTAGCGCAGGTAGCGCGCCCGGATGGCGGGCAGCATCTTGTTCTTCTTTTTCACAAAGCCCTTGGGCTGGGTCAGCACGATGAGGTTGCGCTTGTAGCCGATGGACTCAAAGAAGCGCACCGGGATGGAATCTGCAACGCCGCCGTCCAGCAGCTGGTAGTGGCCGATCTTCACGATCTTTGCGGCCAGCGGCATGGAGGACGACGCCTGCATCCACTGGATGTCCTCGGCGTCGCCGGTGCGGCACTTGTGGTAGATGGGGTCGCCGGTGCGCACATCGGTGCACACCAAAAAAAAGTCCATGGGATCTTCCCGAAAGGTTTTGGCGTCGAACGGGTCCAGCTTTTCCGGCACGGTGTGGTAGCAGAACTGCTCGCTGTACAGGTTGCCGGTGCGCAGCAGGTTGCCAAAGCTGGCGTAGCGCTTATCTTTGCAGTATTCGGTGCTGTAGCGGATGGTGCGCCCGATCTGGTGCGACTTATAGTTGCAGCCGAACACGGCCCCCGCCGAAACACCGATGGCACCGTCCACCGTGATGCCGTGCTCCATCAGCACATCCAGAACACCGGCGGTGAACATGCCGCGCATAGCCCCGCCTTCCAGTACAAGTCCCGTTTTCATAACCGTTCTCCCTCTCCTTCGATCGGCGTACAGGCACCGGTCTTTCTTCCAAGTATACTCAAAAATCAGCAAAGCACAAGAGCGCCGAAAGCCAAAAATTACAGGACAGTTTTGCGGAGTTTCGGTGCTTTTTGCCATAGGCATGCTTTTGGAAAAAGCCCACGCAGATGCAGCCTGGATTTTTTCAAATTTGGGCACAAAGCCACTTGCCAAAGGCAGGCACTTCCGTTATACTAGGTAAAATACATACAGGTTGCGGGCACAGCTTTGTGCCCCGGAATGGAAAAAGGCTGGAGGACAAAGACTGCTTATGAAGATGCTGGAAGATCGTATCCGCGCAGACGGCATTGTGCGCGAAGGAAATGTGCTCAAGGTGGACAGCTTCATCAACCACCAGATGGATATCCCGCTGTTCCGCGAGATGGCCCGGGAGTGGAAGCGCCTGTTTGCGGGCAAGCCCATCAACAAGGTGCTCACCATCGAGGCCAGCGGCATCGGCATTGCCGCCATTGTGGCCAGTGAGTTCAACGTGCCGGTGGTGTTTGCCAAAAAGTCCATGAGCATCAATCTGGACTACAACAACTACGAGACCAAGATCCAGTCCTTCACCCACAAAAAGATCTACAACGTCATCGTGTCCAAAAAGTTCCTCACCGCAGAGGATCATGTGCTGATCATCGACGATTTCCTGGCCAACGGCTGTGCCCTGATGGGCCTGCTGGAGCTGGCACAGGAGGCCGGTGCCACCGTGGAAGGCATCGGTATCGCCGTGGAAAAGGGCTTCCAGCAGGGCGGTGAGCTCATTCGCAGCAAAGGCATCCAGCTGGAGAGCCTTGCCATCGTGGAATCCATGAACAGCGAGACCGGCGAGATCGTGTTCCGCGAGCAGCCGCATCAGAACTGATCAGAACCCTCTCAGTCAGCCCTCCGGGCTGCCAGCTCCCCCGAAAGGGGGAGCTTTTTGTTTATACGGAAAAGTTTCCCGTTTCGTCAAAAACTCCCCCCCCCTTTTTTGGGAGAGCTGGCATCGCCGCAGGCGATGACGGAGAGGGTTTACGCCCCATCCGTACTGTCCCCGTCTGCCGGCAGGGCAGCGGTCTGCTCGGCGGGGACGCCTGCGGCGGCGCGGGGCACGCCTTTGTACACCAGCGTCTGTTCCAACACCTCGGCACACACCGGGGCCGAAAGGCTGCCGCCGGCGGTGGTCCAGCTGTGGGGCTCATCCAGGCAGACCAGACACAGAAACTGCGGGTCGTCGATGGGCGCCACGGCCACAAAGCTGGCAATGCGGGCTTTTTCGTCGGCGCTGTCCAGCTTCTGGCTGGTGCCGCTCTTGCCGCCCACCCGGTAGCCGGAGATCTGCGCGTTGCGTCCGCCGCCGTACAGAACAACGGCTTCCATCATCTCCCGCATGACGGCGGAAGTCTCCGGCTGGATCACCTGCCGTTTGCACACGGGGTCCCGGTGTTCCAGCACCGTGCCGTCCGGGGCCAGAATGTCCGATACGAGGTAGGGCTGCATCAGTTTTCCGCCGTTGACCACTGCGCACACGGCGGCGGCCATTTCCAGATAGGAGATCTTGCTGCTTTGCCCGAAGGCGCAGGAGGCCAGCTCCACCGGCCCCATACGGTCGGCGGTGTAGTACAGGCTCTTTTTCGGCTCGGCGGGCAGGTCGATGCCGGTGGGCTCCCGCAGGCCGAAGGCGGCAAAGTAATCGCAGAAGGCCTCCTTGCCAAGCCGCGCTCCGATCTGGATAAAGCTCTGGTTGCAGGAATTTTCCAGCGCCTGCGTCACGGTCTGGGTCCCGTGGCGCTTGTGGTTGGCGCAGTGGAACCGGGTGCCCGCCACCGAGATGGACTCCCCGCAATAAAAGCTGGAGTTCCGGGTGATGGCTCCGGCGTCCAGCGCGGCCGCGCAGGTGATGAGCTTGAACACGCTGCCCGGTTCGTACAGGTCGCTCACGGCCTTGTTGCGCCACTGGGTCTGCTGGGCCAGCTGCAGGGCGGCCGTCCGCTGCTCCCCAGAGAGGGCATCTACGGCGGCGCGGGCAGCTTCGTCGTAGAGGATGCGCGGCTGGTTGGGGTCGTAGGCCGGGGTGGTGGACATGGCCAGCACGGCCCCGGTGTTCACGTCCAGCACGATGCCCACGGCACGGGCGGCCACATGGTGCTCCTGTACGGCGTAATTCAACGCATTTTCGAGATAATGTTGAATGTTGGCGTCGATGGTCAGCCACAGGCTGCTGCCCTCCACCGGGAACTGCTCGGTCTCGTAGCTCTGCTCCAGCGTGTAGCCCCAGGCGTTCACGGCGGTGAGCACCACGCCGTTCTGCCCGGTGAGCTGCTCGTTGTATTCCAGCTCAAGCCCGCTCACTCCGGCGTTGTCCACATTGGTAAAGCCCAGCACCGACGCCAGAAACTCCCCCTGCGGGTACCAGCGCTTGCTGTCCTGATTGATACGGATGCCGGTGATGCCGTTTTCCTCGCAGAAATCCCGCACGGCATCCGCCATGGAACGCTCCACCCGGTAGCGCAGCAGACAGTCGTTGGAGGCGCGGTCCCGGAACTTTTCCAGCAGGGCGGCTTCGTCCAGCTCCAAAATCTGCGCAAGACCGTGGGCGGCCAGCTCCAGTTTGTCGGCAGGCATCTCCCGCGGGCTGGCCCGCAGGGTCCAGCAGCTGCTGTTGGCCGCCAGCAACACGCCGTCGGCACTGTAGATGCGGCCCCGGTCGGCGGGCACCACGGTGTCCCGCAGCTGCTGCCCCAGTGCCCGCCGGGTGTACCAGTCCCCGGCGGCCAGCTGCAGCCAGTAGAGCCGGGCAATAAGCCCTGCAAAGCAGATGCCGCACAAAAGCAGCGCCACCAGCCGGGCACGGGCACGGAACGCCTGCTCCGGCAGGGTGCGCAGGGGTTCGGGCCGGGACATGGCAGCACCTCCTTTTCCGGCTCAGTTTATGCGGGCAGGGCCTGCGGCTATGACTAACAGCCCGGCGGCCTGCGTACAATAGACCAAAAGGACTGCCGGAGGTGATGAGGATGCACAGGGCCGCTGTGCCTGCCCGGGCCCGGCGCGGACTGCTGCGTCCGCTGCCCGCCATGGACCTGCCGTTTCTGATCCTGGTGCTCACGCTGGTGGGCTTTGGGCTGGTAATGCTGTACAGTGCCAGCAGCGCGGTGGCGCTGTACCGGCGGGGCGATGCCTGGGCCTATGTGCGGCCGCAGCTGCTGTATGCGGCCATGGGCATCGGGGCCATGTGGGCGGCCAGCCGGGTGGATTACCACATCTATCACAAACTGGCCTGGCCGCTGCTGGCCCTCTCGCTGGTGCTGTTGGTCGTGGTGCTGTTCATGCCGGAATACAACGGCTGCAAGCGCTGGCTGGTGCTGCCGGGGCTGGGCACTCTGCAGCCCAGCGAGATCGCCAAATTTGCGGTGGTGCTGGTGTTTGCCCACATCATCTCCCTCAACCACAGCCGGATGGAGAGCTTTGCGGTGGGGGTGGTACCCTTTGCGCTGGTACTGGGCGCGGTGGCGGTGCTCATGCTGCTGGAGCCGCACCTGTCCGGCACGGTGCTGATCCTGGGCATCGGGGCAGTGCTCATGTTCGTGGGCGGCACCGGGCTGCGGTGGTTCGTGCTGGCCGGTGTGGGCGGAGCGGGTGCCATCGGGGCGGCCATCGTCATCATGCCGGATCTGGTGCCTTATGCGGCCAGCCGCCTGAGCTCCTGGCTAGACCCCTTTGCCGACCCGCTGGGCGACGGCCACCAGACCATCCAGAGTCTGTACGCCATCGGCTCCGGCGGGGCCGTGGGGCTGGGGCTGGGCAACAGCCGCCAGAAGCACCTGTTCGTGCCGGAACCCCAGAACGACTTCATCTTTTCCATCCTGTGCGAGGAGCTGGGGTTTGTGGGGGCCTGCGCGGTGATCCTGCTGTTCAGTCTGCTGCTGCTGCGGGGCGTCACGCTGGCGGCCCACGCGCCGGACCGCTTCGGGGCACTGCTGGTGGTGGGGTTCGTGGTGCAGGTGGCCTTGCAGGCGGTGCTGAACATCGCCGTGGTCACCAACACCATCCCGAACACCGGCATCAGCCTGCCCTTCTTTTCCTCCGGCGGCACCAGCCTGATGATGCTGCTGGGCGAGATGGGCATCGTGCTGTCCGTCTCCCGCGGGGAAACATAAAGGCGGCCATTTCTGCCGCAAAATGGGATGTTTGCCCCGCAAAAGACGCAAAAAACAGACAAACGACCGGACAAATGCGTTTTGCGGTGTCCGGGTACAAAACAGGGAACCGACGGCCCTCGTTCTGCATACCATGGGGTATCTTTGGCAGAACGGGGGTCTTTGCATGGCAGGGGATTACATCATCACGGGCGGGCGGCCGCTGAATGGAACGGTACGGGTCCCGGCGGCCAAGAACAGTGTGTTGCCGCTGCTGGCAGCGTCCCTGCTGTGCAGCGGGCCAGTGCGGCTGTGCGGGGTGCCGGAGCTGGCCGATGTGGCCGAGAGCCTTGCCCTGCTGCGCAGTGCAGGCTGCACAGCGGAGCGGCAGGGGGCGGATGTACGGGTGGACGGGGTGCCCGGCAGCGGGACGCTGGCGGCAGGCCCGGCGGGCCGGATGCGGGCATCCATCCTGTTCTGCGCCCCGCTGCTGGCCCGGCTGGGCCGGGCACAGACCGTGCTGCCCGGTGGCTGCCGCATCGGAGCGCGGCCCATTGATCTGCATCTGGCGGGCCTTGTGCAGATGGGAGCCTGCCCGCAGCTGGAAGGCGAACGCCTGCTGCTCACGGCTCCGGCGGGGCTGCACGGAGCGGACATCACCCTGCGGTTCCCCAGCGTGGGGGCCACCGAGACCCTGCTGCTGGCGGCGGCGCTGGCACAGGGGGAGACGACCCTGCGGGGTGCGGCCCGGGAGCCGGAGATCGAAGATCTGGCGGCATTCCTGAACCGGTGCGGCGGCCGGGTGCAGGGCGCTGGCACCGGCACGGTGCGGGTGCAGGGGGTGCGGCGGCTGCACGGATGCAGCTTTGCGCCCCTGCCGGACCGGATCACGGCAGCCACCTTTGCCTGTGCCTGCGCAGCGGCTGGGGGACGGGTGGAGCTGGCAGGCTGCGCACCCCGGCTGTATGCGCCGGTGCTGGAAATTCTGGAACAAATGGGGTGCGGCATTGTGCGCCGGAGCGATGCTGCCGTTATTACCCGGTTCGGGCGGCTGTACGGGCCGGGGCGGGTGTTCACCGGGGCATACCCGGCGCTGGCCACCGACGCGGCCCCGCTGCTGGCGGCGGTGCTGCTCTGCGCGGAGGGACCCGGCAGCATCGAGGATGTGATCTTTGAGCGGCGGTTCGGCTGCGCGGCAGGCTTTGCGGCGCTGGGCGGCCGGGTGCGGGTGGAGGGCCGCACCCTGTACGCGGAACCCGGCGGCACCCTGCAGGGAACGGTGCTGGAAGCGCCCGACCTGCGGGGCGGGGCAGCGCTGGTGATCGCGGCGCTGGCGGCACAGGGCAGCAGCCGCATCACCCATACGGAGTTCATTGACCGCGGCTATGCCGATTTTGCACAGAAACTGACGGCTCTGGGTGGGCAAATTGCACGAGAAACCCCGCACGGGGCAGACTGCCCGAAAAAAAGAACTTCAAAAACGTAAATTTGACTTGCATTCACGGCAAAAAGATGATACGATACAGTTATATAAGTGTAGGTTGATATTTCTGTGCGTTCTGCACAGTTCTACGATAAAATCCGGATGGAGGACAAAGTTATGGCATTGATGCTCGATGAAGAAATGGACGAAAATGTTACGACGATCAAGGTGATCGGTGTTGGCGGCGGCGGCGGCAACGCCGTGAACCGCATGGTCAGCGATGGTCTGCAGGGCGTGGAGTTCATTGCGATGAACACGGACCAGCAGGCGCTGGCCAAGAACCATGCCACCGTCAAGGTCCAGCTGGGCTCCAAGCTCACCAAGGGCCGCGGCGCAGGTGCCGACCCTGAGATCGGCCAGCGTGCCGCTGAAGAAAGCAAGGACGAGATCGCAAACGCGCTCAAGGGCTCCCAGATGGTGTTCATCACCGCCGGTATGGGCGGCGGCACCGGCACCGGTGCGGCTCCTGTGGTGGCTGAGGTGGCACACGACCTGGGCATCCTGACCGTGGGCATCGTCACCAAGCCCTTCTCTTTTGAGGGCAAGCGCAAGATGGGCCTGGCTGAGCAGGGCATTGCCAACCTGCTGATGCATGTGGACAGCCTGATCGTGATCCCGAATGAGCGCCTGAAGATGATCAGCCAGGAGAAGATCACCCTGATGAACGCCTTCCAGGCTGCCGACAACGTGCTGCGTCAGGGCGTCGAGTCCATTTCCGCCCTGATCAACGTGCCCGCCTTCATCAATCTGGACTTCGCCGACGTGCGCTCCATCATGAAGGATGCCGGTTACGCGCACATGGGCGTGGGCAGCGCCAAGGGTGCCGGCAAGGCCGAGAACGCCGCTAAGGCTGCCATTTCCAGCCCGTTGCTGGAGACCAGCATTGCCGGTGCACACGGCGTTATCATCAACATCACTTCCAGCCCCGACATCGGCCTGGAGGACGTGGAGACCGCAGCCGGCCTCATCACCCAGAGCGCTCATCCGGATGCGAACATCATCTGGGGTACTGCGTTTGACGAGAACCTGTCCGACGAGATGCGCGTGACCGTCGTTGCTACCGGCTTCGACAACAAGAGTGCCAGCGACCTGCGCAGCAGCATCAACAACGCCATGGGCGGTGCCCAGTCGGTGCCGTCGGCAGTGTTCAGCAGCGATACCGGCAGCGCAGCCACTGCTGCTGCTCCGGCAGCAGCCCCGGCCGCTCCGGCAGCTGCCGCAAAGCCCGTGGAAGAGGAAAGCAGCGACAACCGTTACTACGACGAGCTGCTGGCCATCCTGAACAAGCGGAAGTAAGGCTGGCAAATAATAAACGCATCGTGGCACAGCGCCCGTGAGGAGGGCGGGTCTCTTGCGCGCAAGCGGAGGGAGGCAATGCAATGCTGAAACAGGACGTTCCGCTGCGGACCGGATGGTTCGGGTACCGGAAACTGGATGTTGAAAATTGTATTGCGCACATCCGCGCAGCGTATGCGGCAGAACTCCGCCTTGCCCGGCAGACGCAGCAGGGAATGGAGGAGACCATGGCGCAACTCAGGCAGGAGAACAAAGCTCTGCGGCAGCGCTTTGCCCAGCAGGCGGCGGCGCAGGCCGCAGCATCGGTGCGGGCAGAGGGCAGCGACAAGCTGCAGCAGCTGACCCGCAAGCTGGAAGCGGCCCACGCCGAGATCCGCCGCTACCAGACCCGGCTGTTTGCCTGCGAGCGCCAGATGATCGCTCTGCGGCGGGAAAATGCCGACCTCGAAGCGGCCTGTGAGCAGGCCCGGGAGGAGCTGCAGATGGCCGTGGCCCGTGCCGAAAAGGCAGAGCAGCAGGCTGTCCAGACGCCTGCCTGTCCGGAAGTGCCGGTGCAGGCCCCGACGCCGGAACCGCCCGAAGAAGCTGTGGCCTGCTGTGCAAGATCGGCCGCACAGCCTGCGGCGCAGCCGGAACCCGTGTGGCAGCCGGAAACGGAGCTGGAGAAGCTTTCGGTGGAGCTGCTGCGCCGGTTTGATGAAATGATGCAAGAATGATTTGACAAGCTGCTGCGCCGGCATGGACTGGTGCAGCAGCTTTTTGTGTGAACAGGGGATTTTTGCTGCGGCAAGGCAGCACATTGCCAGATGGGGATGGCGAGGAGCAAGGCACATGAATGTGAAACAGAAGATCCTGATCGCAGACGATTCTGAGATCAACCGCGCGCTGCTGATGGAGATCCTGGGCGACGGGTATGAGTATCTGGAAGCGGAGAACGGTGTCCGTGCGGTGGAGCTTTTGCGCGAGCACACGGACATCGCACTGGTGCTGCTGGACATCATGATGCCGCAGATGGACGGCTTTGACGTGCTGAAGGTCATGCGCTGCTATTCCTGGCTGGACGAGATCCCGGTGATCATGATCTCGGCGGCAAAGGACACGGCCAACATCGAGCGTGCCTACGACCTGGGTGTGGCCGACTACATGCGCCGCCCCTTTGAGCGGGTCATGGTGCTGCGCCAGGTGCAGAACGTGCTCATGCTGTATGCCAAGCAGAAGCGCCTGACCCGGCTGGTGACCGATCAGGTGTACGAAAAAGAGCACAACAGCGTGCTGATGATCAGCATCCTGAGCCATGTGGTGGAGTTCCGCAACAGCGAGAGCGGCCTGCATGTGCTGCACATCCGCACCCTGACCGACCTGTTGCTGCACCAGCTGGTGAACAAGACCGACCGCTACCAGCTGGACGAGAGCGACATTTCGCTCATCAGCACGGCATCGGCCCTGCACGACCTGGGCAAGATCGTGATCCCCACTGAGATCCTCAACAAGCCCGGCCGCCTGACCGCCGAAGAATACGCGATGATCAAGACCCACACGGTGAAGGGTGCCCACATCCTGCGGGACCTGAGCAACACCATCGGCGAGGAAAACGAGCCCCTGCTGCAGGTGGCCTATGCCATCTGCCGCTGGCACCATGAGCGCTGGGACGGCGGCGGCTACCCGGACAAGCTGAAGGGCGATGCGATCCCCATCGCAGCACAGGTGGTGGCACTGGCAGATGTGTACGACGCCCTGACCAGCGACCGCTGCTATAAACCGGCCTACGACCACGACACGGCCCTGCGCATGATCCTGAACGGCGAGTGCGGGGCCTTCAACCCGCTGCTGCTGGAATGCCTGAATGAGTCGTCGGAGCTGCTGCGGCAGGAGCTGCAGCGCAACGAGTGGGACCGCAGCTTCCACCAGGACACCCACCGCTTGTCGGAGGAGATCCTGCACCGGGAAGCCCTCCCGCGGGAGGACCGCAGCCAGCGGCTGCTCAACCTGGAACGCGAGCGCACCCAGTTCTATGCGGACCAGTGCGGCGGCATCCAGTTCGACTACGACCTGCTCAGCGGCCGGGTGACGGTGACCAACCACTACGCCAGCGCCGCCGAGCGCACCCAAGTGCTGGACTTTGACCATGGCGAAGGGCTGAACTTCCTCTCCCTGAAGGACCGCCGCCGCCTGTTGGAAGCGCTGGAAAAGGCAACTCCGGAGATCCCGCAGGCCAGCTTCCCCGTGGAGGTGCAGACCGGCGGCGGATACCAGCCGCACCGGCTGGTGCTGCGCACCCAGTGGAGCCGCGGCGGGCAGCGCCGCTGTGTGAGCGTGGTGGGCCAGCTGCTGCCGGAGCAGACCGAGGATGCAAAGGCGCAGCCGGATGTGCTGCTGCACAGCTCCGGAGGCTCGATGGCGGCTGTCCTGCAGCAGCTGCAGGGCGTGTTTGACCTGGTGCGTCTGGTGGACCCGGAGCGCGCCAAGGTGCTCACCCTGCACCCGGACGGCACGCTGGAAGAGCAGGCCGGTCACTGCCATGTGGTGTGGAACAAGGCCGGCCGGTGCGAGAACTGCATCTCGGCCAAGGTGTTCACCAGCAAAAAGACCCTGAACAAGATCGAATTCAATGGCGAGGACGCCTATTTTGTGCTGTCGCGCTATGTGGAGATCAACGGCCGCGGCTGCGTGCTGGAAATGGTTTCCAAGCTGTCCAACGGACGCTGGCTGGACATGGGCGGCCGCCGCATGCTGCTGGACCGCAGCGAGGACTTTGACAACAGTGCCTTCATCGATCCGCTCACCGGGGCCTACTCCCGCCGGTACTTTGAAAAGTTCCTGGCCGACAGTGAGCAGATCAACGGTGTGGTGGTCATTGACGTGGACCGCTTCAAGGCCGTGAACGACAGCTACGGCCATCTGGTGGGCGACAAGGCGCTGGAGAGCATCTCTGCGGCGGTGCAGGCCTGCCTGCGGGAGAGCGACATTCTGGTGCGCTACGGCGGCGACGAATTCCTGCTGCTGATGCCGCAGCTGCGGCCGGAAGGGCTGCCGCTGGTGATGGGCCGCATCCAGGAAGCGGTGCGGCAGGCCCGGGTGGAGAGCCACCCGGAGATCCGCCTGTCCATCAGCGTGGGCGGTGTGTGCGGCGTGCACCCGCTGCGGGAGGCCATCCGGCAGGCAGATGACCGGATGTACCAGAATAAGGCCCGCAACAAGGAATAAAAAACAGGACCCGGACACGGGGCAGGCACAAAAAGGTGCTGCCGGTATCCGGGTCTTTTTTGGTATCGGGATAAAATATGCTCAGTGCACGGCGCTGGTGCGGTGCTCCATCAGATAGGTGGCTTCCAGATCCGCGATGTGCAGTTTGACGGCAAGGGGGTACTTGTCGTAGGCTTCCGAGATGGCAAAGCAGCCGCCCCGGGCCGCATCGTCAAAGCCGCCCATGTGCCAGCGGATGGCCACGGCCTCTTCCACCTTGAGCTTCATGAAGCGCTCAATGAGGAACACGCTTTTTTCACCGTGGCCGTAGGGAAACAGGTCCTCCACGCTGTAGCTGGGCACCTTTTCCCACTGACCGGTGGTCTCGTTCTTCACGTTGCGGGTGCCGGCCTTGTAGTAGTTGGCCTTGCACAGATCGTGCAGCAGTGCGCAGATGGCAAAGCTCTCCTCACTCTCGCCCTCGGTAAAAAAGGTGTCGTGCAGGGCGTGGTAGACGTTCAGGCTGTGCATGCACAGCCCGCCGGTGCAGGCACCGTGGAACCGGGTGGACGCCGGAGCCGAAAAGAAATCGGTCTTGTGGTCCAGCCAGTCCAGCAGCTTTTCGCTGCCGGGGCGGGTGACATGCTGCCGGAAGATCTGCAAAAACTCCTCGCGGTCGGTCATGCTCACAGCTCCATATCTTCCAGGATGCCCTTGAGGATGGCCAGCTCGTCGTGGCTCAGGGAGATGCCCTTGCCCATGCGGGTGCCGTCCGGGGACCAGTCGCGGATGTCGTACTTGGGCTCGCCGTCGTTCCAGCTGATCAGGTTGAGCTGACGCTCCCAGCCGCGGGGACGCTGCGAGAGCACCGCGATGCGCTCGACGACTTCGTATTTGATCTCTGCCATAATGCAAAACCTGCCTTTATCTTTGTTTGCTACCATAATAAGGGAAGCGCGGCAAGATTTCAACAGGTAAAGCAAAAATTAACGGAAAATTTTTTGTGCGGCTCAGCCGTAAGGGGCGTTTTCGCGCCACTCCACAAGCTGCTGCACCGCGTCGGCGTCCTCATCCGGGGCGGGGTAGGCCGAGTGAGTGCGCTGCAGGGTGCTGAACAGCCCCGGGGCATATTGCGCCATCACACCGGGCACCTTCCCGGCCAGAAATTCCTGCGCGTTTTTCTGGCGGCAGGCGGCGGGGGTGCCGTCGGTCATGGGCACACCGGCCTGCGGAGCGCTGCCCGGTTCCGGGTGCGGAGGATTGCCGGGCACTTCCGGCGGGGGCAGCTGGGTGCCGGGTGCCGAGGGGTCTCCGGGCGGCTGGGTCGGGTCCGGCTGTTTGCCCAGCGGCGGGCTGCACCGGCTGCAGTTGGCTTCCGGCGCGGAAGAAGGCCCGGGCCGGTCCGGAAGGGCATGATGGATGAACGGCGTGAGGGAATTCATAAAAGCGGTCACCTCCTGCCGTTAGGATGCCCGGCGGCGGGGCGTTTTACACCACCAGCTCCACGGTGGAGCCGCCGGTGCGGTTTTTGTGCACCACCACCTGCCGGTCGATGCGGTCCTTCAGGGCCCCCACGTGAGAGATGATGCCCACCAGCCGGTCGCCCTCGGTCAGTCCGGCCAGCACCCGGATGGCCTGTTCCAGCGATTCCTCGTCCAGGCTGCCGAAGCCCTCGTCCAGGAACAGGGTGTCCAGCCGGATGCCGCCGGCGGCGCTCTGCACTTCATCCGAAAGGCCCAGTGCCAGCGCCAGCGAGGCCTTGAAGCTCTCACCACCGGACAGGGTCTTGACACTGCGGCGGGTTCCGTTGTAGTGGTCGATGACGCCAAGGTCCAGGCCGGACTGGCTGCGCTGGTTCTCGGCCCCGATGCGCTCCAGCTCGTACTGGGCATCGGTCATCTGCATCAGGCGGAGGTTGGCGTGGCGCAGGATGCGGTCGAGGTAGTCCATCTGGATGTAGGCTTCCAGTTTGATCTTCTGTTTGCTGGTCAGAGTGCCGCCGGCGGTGGCGGCCAGTGCTCCCACCCACTGGGCGCGCTGCTCCAATGCGGCGTGCTGCGCGGCGGCGGTGCGGTACTGCTCCGCGATGCGGCGGTTGGGCAGCAGGCGGGCGGCCAGCTGCTTTTCCTGCCCGCGGGCGGCGTCCCGTGCGGCAGTCAGTTCAGCAGCCGCTTCCCGTAAGGTTTCCGGCGGCTGAGCCGGGGCGGAACTCTGGGCCGCTGCCTGCTGGCTGCGCAGGGCATCCACAGCGGCTTTGGCGGCCGCGTAGTTCTGCTGTGCCGTGCGCAGGGCGGCTTCGGCCTGTTCCATCCCGGCGCGCAGGGCGGTGCGGTCGGCTTCCAGCAGGTCCAGCGCGGCCTGCGCCTGCGCCCGCTGGGGGTAGGGCAGGGCTTTCTGTTTGGCAAGCACCTGCTGTTCCAGTGCCTGTACGCGGGCAGACTGAGCGGCAGCGGTGCGGTCAGCCTCCTGCACCTGCTGTTCCAGCGCCGGGCGCTGGCGGGTGTGGGCCTGCCGGTCGGCTTCCAGCTGCGCCCTGCACTGACAGTCGGCTCCGGCCTGCCGCAGGCTGACCGTGCAGTCGGTGCGGGCGGCCTGCAGGGCGGCAGTTTCCTCGGACAGGACGGTATTCATCAGAGCGAAGGTCAGCTGCACCGGAGGTTTGCCTTCCGGCGCGGCAAAGCGCTCCGGCAGCAGGGCCTCGGCGTCCCGGCGCAGGCTGCGGCGGGCTTCGTCTGCAGCGGCAAGGGCGCTCTGGGCGGCGGCGCTGGCCGTTTGCGCGGCACGGTCGGCTTCCTCGGCGGCCTGCCGGGCCTGCTCCACCTGTACCTGCGTGGGTGCGGTGCGGGGCAGGACGGCCCGGGCCGGGTGATGGGTGCTGCCGCACACCGGGCAGGGGGCACCCTCGGTCAGCTCCTGTGCCAGCAGACCGGCCTGCGCGTCCAGAAAGGCCCGGTCCAGTGCATCCCGCCGGGCGCGGGCTTCATCCTGCCGGGCAGCGGCGGCGCGATAGGCGTCCTGTGCCCGGCGGGCCTGCCGGGCCTGTTTCTGACTGTCGGCCAGCCGCTGGGCAAGGGCGTCCAGCGCGGTGCTGCGGGCTTCCAGCTGCGCAGCCTGATTCTGCAAAGCCAGCTGCCGGGTGGGGGCATCCACCAGCACGGCAAGGGCGGTGTCGGCTGCAGCAAGGCTGGCGTCCAGCGCTTCCAGCTGGGTGCGGCGCTTCGCGGCCAGTGCCCCTGCCAGCTGCGCGGCATCCTGTGCCTGTTTCTGCTCCCGGCACAGCGCGTCCAGCTCGTCGTAGGCGGTCAGGGCGGTGCGGGCCTGGGTCACCTGGCCGGTCAGGGCATCCAACCGGGCGGCGTCATCGGCGTGGCGGGCGCTCTCGGCTTTGGCGGCATCCAGTGCGGGCCGGGCGGCGTCCAGCGCGGCCTGTTGTTCGGCCAGCTGCTGGGCCAATTGCGCGGCCTGCCGGGCGGCTCCCAGCTGCTGCTGTATGGCATCCAGCCGGGCTTCGGTGTCGGCAAGAGATGCGGCGGCGGCCTCCTGTGCGGCCTGCTGGCGCTGCAGCAGCTCATCCAATAAGGTCAGCGCGGTGGCAGGCTCGGTCTGGGCACAGAGGGCGGCCAGCGCATCGGCGTCCGGGTCGTCGGGTGCGACCTGCAGCCCGGCCAGCAGGCTGTCCAGCTGGGTGTTCTGGGCCAGACGCTGCTGGTTCAGGCGGGAAGCTTCTTCCTGCAGACGGTCCTGCAATTTGGCGTACCGCTGGGTGCGGAACAGCTTGCGGAAAATGCGGCTGCGCTCCTCGGTGGAGGCATTCAGCAGCTTGGTGAACTGCCCCTGCGCGATCATGGCGATCTGGCAGAACTGGTTGTAGTCCAGCCCCAGAATGTCCAGCACGGCGACGTTCACATCCCGTGCCTTGGTCACCGGCGGGCGGCCGTCGGCATAGGTGAGGGTAGCGTCTGCTTTTTCGGTGGTAAAGCCCTCGCCCCGCGCCTTGGGGCGGGGGTATTCCGGATTGCGGCGCACCGTGTAGCGGGCATCCTTCACCTCAAATTCCAGCTCCACAAAGGTGGGCGTTTTGGGGTCGGCATATTGGCTGCGCAGCATGGCCCCCTCGCGCACACCGCCGCTGGAGTGGTCGTAGAGCGCGTAGGTGATGGCGTCGAACAGGGTGGTCTTGCCGGCACCGGTATCGCCGGTGACAAGGTACAGGCCGCCTTTGCCCAGCTTTTCCAGTTCCAGGGTGGTCTCGGCGGCATAGGGGCCAAAAGCCGACAGGGTCAGGCGGAGCGGTCTCATGCGTCCTCCCCCTCCTTCCAGATGTCCTCAATGAGCTGCTGGCAGAACGCGGCCTGCTCATCGGTCAGGGGCTGGTTGTTCTGCAGTTCGTAAAAGGCAGCAAGATGCTGCAAGGGGGTGAGGTTCTCCACCCGCTCCGGCGCGGTGATCTGCTGATCTTCGCGGGTGCGGCGGTTGTCGTAGTCCAGCCGCATCAGGTTGGGGTAGATCAGCCGCAGCTTGGCCAGTGCGTCCGGCACGTCCTGCTCATCGGTCAGGGTGATGTGCAGATAATCGTCGGTGGCGGTGCCCTCGTAGGTGCGGCGGTCGGTCAGTTCCAGATAGCTGCCCCGGATTTCCCGCAGGTCATGCAGCGGGGTCAGGGGCGCGGTGGAAATGTCCACGCAGCCTTTTTCGCCCAGGTCCACAAAGGAGATGCTTTTATGCTGATGCGCTTCCGAGAAGGAATACTTCAGCGGGGTGCCGCAGTAGCGCAGGGTGTCGCGGCCCACCTTCTGGGGGCTGTGCAGGTGGCCCAGCGCCACATAGTCAAAGGCGTCGAACAGGGCCGCGTCCACGCAGTCCAGCCCGCCCACGGAAGGCTCTTCACTCTCGCAGGCGGCGGCACCGGCCACGAACTGGTGGGCTACCAGCAGGCTGCGGTGGCCAGGGTCCGGGGTGCAGTGCCGCAGCACGCAGGCAAGGGCGTCGTTGTAGCTCTCAATGGGCTCGTCCGGCCAGACATGCCGCACGGAAGCGGGCTTCAGAAAGGGCAGTAAGTACACATCCACCGGGCCATGCTCGTCCGCAAGGCAGATGGGCTGCGGCGCACCGGAGAACACCGGGCTGACGTATACCCGGCTGGTTTCCAGCAGAGCCGCGCCGAAGGCCACACGGTCGGCGGAATCGTGATTGCCGCTGATGGCAAACACCGGCAGGCCCCGGGCTGCCAGCTGGGTGAGGAACCAGTCCAGCAGGCGCACGGCCTCGGCCGGGGGAACGGGCTTGTCGTACAGGTCGCCTGCCAGCAGTACCCCGTCCACAGGGTGGGCATCCAGCAGGGCAAGAATCTGCTCCAGGATGTATTTCTGGTCCTCCAGCATGGAAAACTCGCACACCCGCTTGCCCAGATGCAGGTCGGAAAGATGCGCAAAACGCAAAAGCGAACACCGCCTTTCAAAAAACTGTTGCTCTTATTATATAGCAGGGCGGGCACTGGCCGCAACCCTCTCAGTCACGGCCTCTCCCTGTGAAAAAGGGCTTCCGGAAAATCCGCAGATTTTCCGGAAGCCCAGAATAAAAACTATTTTTTCCTCTGAATTTGCCCAGAGCAAAGCGGAGGGCATTTCCAATCGTTCTCTTACCGGTCAGAACAGCTTTTCCCAGGTGGCCTGACCGACGCTGCCGTCGGCGGCAAGGCCGTTGCGGCGCTGGAACCGCTGCACGGCGGCTGCGGTGGCGGCTCCGTACCGGCCGTCTGCGTTCAGACGCTCACCCAGAGAGTTGAGCTTCTGCTGCACCAGCCGCACCGTCCCGCCGGATGCGCCGCTGCGCAGCACGATGCCGGGGTAGGGCACGTTCAGGCCGTGCTTTGCGGTGTACCGGGTGTACAGCACGTTCCAGGTGTTGGCTCCCACCTTGCCGTCCACGTTCATTTTGTTTTTCAGCTGGAACTCCTTTACGGCGTTCTCGGTGGAAAGACCGAACCTTCCGTCCGCCTTCAGGGGGTCATGCCAGGTGCAGGCATCACGGACACCGTTGAGCCAGGTCTGCACCAGGGCCACATCCGGGCCGGAGGAGCCCCGATGGAGCAGGGAATAATAAGCAGGGATCGCCATAATGATCACACGCTCCTTTCCCTCCATGCTATGCGGCAGGGGAGGGCAGCGTCACCCGGCCAGCACCCGGGTGGTGCGGGAAGCAGTGTGCCGGTTCCACCAGTCCACGAAGCGCAGGCGCAGGATGTAGTCCCCGCACACCAGATCGTTTTCTTCCGGCAGGGCATAGCCGCCGCAGGCGGCACGGCACAGCCCGGGGTACAGCACGCACCACCAGTTCTGCCCGCTGCCGGAGCCGATGGTGATGCGCACCGCATCGTACCGCCCGGCGGGCAGGCAGCCGCCGGTATACTGCCGGGCCGGGAAGTACATGTTGACCAGCTGCACCTGCACCGGGGCATTCACCCCGCACCGGGCCAGCGCGTGCTGGGCGGCAAGCTGCAAAGTGAACAGGTTCCGGGCCGCCCAGCTGCGGGCGTCGGTCTGGTTCCCGGCGGGACAGGCAGCGTCCAGACAGGCCAGCACGGCGTCCCGCACCCGGAGCTTGGCGCTCTGGTCGGCCACGGAATCGCTGGCAGCGCGGATGTGCAGCCGCAGGGTATCGGCACATACCGCATCGCCGGTGTGCAGTTGGGTGCGGCTCCAGACCGCCGCCTGCCACAGGCTGCACAGCAAAAGTCCGAGCGCAAGGCAGATGCACAGGTGCTGCATCTGCCGCCGGGAAAGCATCTTACCCATAAAAAAAAACAGACCCTTCTTCTGGAAATGATATCCAAAGGATGGGCCTGTTGAAGCTGTTTTATACGGGTTTTCCTTAGTTCTTCAGCGACTGCATGGGAGCCGGCAGGCGGCCGCCACGGTTGATGAACACCGAGGGGTCGTGGCTGTTGACCGGCATGATGGGGCCGTAGCCCAGCAGGCCGCCGAAGTCCAGCACCTCACCGGCTTTGCGGCCGATGGCGGGGATCACGCGCACAGCGGTGGTCTTGCTGTTCACCATGCCGATGGCGGCTTCGTCGGCGATCAGGGCACTGATCACGGCGGGGGTGGTGTCGCCGGGGATGATGACCATGTCGATGCCCACCGAGCAGACGGCGGTCATGGCTTCCAGCTTTTCAATGGTCAGGCAGCCGATCTCGGCGGCATGGATCATGCCGGCATCCTCACTGACGGGGATAAAGGCACCGGACAGGCCGCCCACATGGTTGGAGGCCATCACGCCGCCCTTCTTCACGGCATCGTTCAGCAAGGCCAGGCAGGCGGTGGTGCCGCAGCAGCCGCAGGTCTCCAGGCCCATCTCCTCCAGGATGTTGGCTACGCTGTCGCCAATGGCCGGGGTGGGAGCCAGAGAAAGGTCAATGATGCCGGCAGGCACACCCAGAGCCTTGGAGGCAAGGTTTGCCACCAGCTGACCCACACGGGTGATCTTGAAGGCGGTGCGCTTGACCAGCTCGGCCACCTCGTCGATGGGGGCGTCCTTGGGCAGGCGGGCCAGGGCGGCACGCACGGCACCGGGGCCGGAAACGCCTACATGGATCTCGCAATCCGGCTCACCGGGGCCGTGGAAGGCACCAGCCATAAAGGGGTTGTCCTCCGGGGCGTTGCAGAACACCACCAGCTTGGCAGCACCGATGCACTGACGGTCGGCAGTCAGCTCACTGGCCTTCTTGACAGCCTCGCCCATGAGCTTGATGGCGTCCATGTTCAGGCCTGCCTTGGTGGCACCGATGTTCACAGAGCTGCACACGATGTCGGTCTCGGCCAGGGCACGGGGAATGGACTCGATCAGGCGGCGGTCACCGGCAGAAAAGCCCTTGTGCACCAGAGCACTGTAGCCGCCCACAAAGTTCACGCCCACCTTCTTGCCGGCAGCGTCCAGGGTCTTGGCAAAATCCACCGGGTCTGCCTCCGGGCAGGCACCCAGCAGCATGGCAATGGGGGTAACGCTGATGCGCTTGTTGATGATGGGGATGCCGTACTCGGCACTGATGTGCTCCACGGCAGGTACCAGGTTGGCAGCCTTGGTGGTGATCTTGTTGTAGATATTCTCGCAGGCCTTTTTGGGGTCCGGGTCGATGCAGTCCAGCAGGCTGATGCCCATGGTCACCGTGCGGACGTCCAGGTTGTCCTGGGTGAACATCTCGATGGTCTCAAGAATATCACCGGTGTTAAACATACTCATAGCAGTGTTGTACTCCTTTGCTCGGTCAGATGGTGTGCATGGCGTCAAAAACTTCCTGCCGGGTCACGTTGATCTGCATCTTCATCTCAGCAGCCAGGGCATCGGTGCGGCGGTGCAGTTCCTCGTGGCCTACGTTGCAGTGGCTCAGGTCCACCAGCATGATCATGGCAAACATCCCCTGCAGGATGCTCTGGGTCACGTCCTCGATGTTGATGTTCAGCTCGCTGCACAGGCCGGAGACCTTTGCCACCACGCCCACAGTGTCGTGTCCCATGACAGTAATAAATGCTTTCATCGTTTCCACCCTCGTTTTCTTGTGATTGGATCGTGCCGCAAAAAGAGCCAGCACACGGTTACTCTTTCAGTATAGCAGATTTGGCAAAATTTGAACACACTTTTTGTAAAAAAGAGCAGATTGCGGGTGCAAAAGACATTCTATGCAAAAAATTGGGTGCAATCCATGGGGGACTGTGCTATACTGAAGTATAATTCCGCAATACAGGGATGAGAAGGAGTAACGAGCTATGGAACAGCTTTTGAAGATTCTGGAAGACAACGCGCGGCTGCCCATCGAGGACATTGCCACCATGCTGAACAAATCCCCCGCCGAGGTGGCGGCCATGATCGACCTAGCCCGTGCGCAGGGCATCATCAAGGGCTATAAGACGCTGGTGGACTGGGAAAAGGCCGGGGTCAACCGGGTGGAAGCCGTCATCGAGCTGAACGTCAGCCCCAAGAAGAGCCGCGGCTTTGACGAGATCGCGGCCACCATCGCGGCCTTTGACGAGGTGGAGAGCGTGCTGCTGATGAGCGGCGGTTACGACCTGCAGCTGGTGATCAAGGGACAGACCTTCCAGGAGATCGCCCTGTTTGTGGCAAAGCGCCTGAGCCCGCTGGATGACGTGCTGTCCACCGCCACCCACTTTGTGCTGCGCACCTACAAAAAGGAGGGCCGCCTGTATCAGGACGATGAAATTGACGAAAGAGAGTGCACGGTGCTGTGATGGACTACGATAAATTGATCGCGCCTGCCGCCCAGGCCATGCGGCCCTCCGGCATCCGCAAATTCTTTGATCTGGCCGCCGAGATGCCGGAGTGCATCAGCCTGGGCGTGGGCGAGCCGGACTTCAAGACCCCCTGGGCCGTGCGGGAAGCAGGCATCGAGAGCCTGGAGCACGGCCGTACCCGGTACACCTCCAACGCTGGCTTAAAGGAGCTGCGGACCGAGATCAGCCGCTATCTGGAGCGGCGCATGGGCCTGCGGTACGACCCCATGCGGCAGATCCTGGTGACGGTGGGCGGCAGCGAAGCCATTGACATGTGCATCCGCACCCTGATCCAGCCCGGGGATGAGGTGATCATCCCGGAGCCCTGCTTCGTGTGCTACGAGCCCATCACCACCCTGTCCGGCGGCGTTCCGGTCCATGTGGCCTGCCGTCAGGAGGACGAGTTCCGGCTGCGTGCCGACGCCCTGAAGGCGGCCATCACCCCCCGGACCAAGCTGGTGATCATGCCCTTCCCGAATAACCCCACCGGCGCGGTGATGGAGCGGGAGGACTTGGAAGCCGTGGCCGAGGTACTGCGGGACACCAATGTGATGGTGCTGTCGGATGAGATCTACGCCGAGCTGAATTACGGCCTGCGGCCCCATGTGTCCATTGCTTCCCTGCCGGGCATGGCAGAGCGCACCATCGTGGTCAACGGCTTCTCCAAGAGCTACGCCATGACGGGCTGGCGGCTGGGCTACGCCTGCGGCCCGGAACCCATCATCAAGATCATGACCAAGATCCACCAGAGCGCCATCATGAGCGCCCCCACCACCAGCCAGTATGCCGCCATCACGGCCCTGCGGGATTGCGATGGCGAGATCGACCGCATGCGCGACGAGTACAACATGCGCCGCCGTCTGGTGGTGCGTTCCTTCAACGACATGGGCCTGACCTGCTTTGAGCCGCGGGGCGCGTTCTACGCCTTCCCCTGCATCCGGTCCACCGGCATGAGCAGCCAGGAGTTCTGCACGAAGCTGCTGGAGCAGAAGCATGTGGCCATCATCCCCGGCGACGCCTTTGGCGCATCCGGCGAGGGCTACTGCCGCGTGTCCTACGCCTACAGCGTGGAGCACCTGACCGAGGCGCTCAAGCGCATCCGGGAGTTCCTGCAGGAAAACGGCCTGGTTCAGGGCAACTGAGGAGGGAATGCTCCATGCGAAAGCAGAATGTGGTGACCGTTCTGGCCCCGGCAAAGCTCAATCTGGCGCTGGACGTGGTGGGCCTGCTGCCCAATGGCTACCATGATCTGGACATGACCATGCAGGCCATCACCCTGTACGAGCGGGTGGTGCTGCGCCGCAGCCCTTACCTGAATCTGCGGCTGCCGGGCAGTCTGGTGGCTCCCAACAACAAAAATACCGCCATCAAGGCGGCGCTGGCGTTTTTCCACTACACCGGCCTGCTGGCGGGGGTGGACATCACTATTTATAAGAATACCCCGGTGCGGGCAGGCATGGCCGGCGGCAGCGCCGATGCCGCCGCCGTGCTGGTGGGCCTGAACGAGCTGTACGGTGCCCGGCTCTCCATGAGCGAGCTGTGCGCACTGGGCGCGTCCATTGGCGCAGATGTGCCCTTTGCCCTCATGGGCGGCACCTGCCGGGTGCAGGGCGTGGGCGACCTGCTCAAGCCCCTGCCGCCGGTGCCGGACTGCTGGTTCACGGTGGTGATGCCGGATTACGGCGTTTCCACCCCGGAGGCCTTTGCCGCCTACGACAAGGTGGGCAGCACGGTGCACCCGGACTGTGAGACCCAGGAAGCCGCCGTCCGCGCCGGAGATCTGGATGCGGTGTGCGCCGCTGCCGGCAATGCACTGGAAGAATGCAGCGGTGCCAAGGACACCGGGGCCATCAAGGCTCTGCTGCGTGAAAAGGGCGCTGTGACGGCTCTGATGACCGGCAGTGGGTCGGCGGTGTTTGGCATCTTCCGGGATGAGACATCCGCCCGCGCCGCAGCAGCGGCGGCAAAGCACCGCTGGAAGCAGGTATACACCGCGCAGCCGGACAAGGGCGGCGCGCGGGTCGTCTGATCTGTCCATGAATAAACCTCCTTCCCACGGGGCAGAATGGCTCCAAGGGAAGGAGGTCTTTTTTGTGCAGACCTTTTATAAAATCTGCCTGATCCTGATGATCGTGGGCGGCATCAACTGGGGCCTTGTGGGCCTGTTCCAATTCGACTTTGTGGGCTGGCTGCTGGGCGGCAGCACCTCCATCTGGTCCCGTATCGTGTTCACACTGGTAGGTCTGGCGGCCCTGTGCGGCATCCCGGGGCTGTTCACCGAGGAAACCGAGGAATAACAGAACGGCTGCTGCACAATAGCGTGCAGCAGCCGTTTTATAGCGTACAGATGTGCAAATCTAAAAAAAAAACAGCCTTGACAAGCATTTTTCACTATGCTATATTCTGGTAGTAAGCAGGGCATCCGGCTCTGCAAGGCTTTGGAACAAAAGGAGTATGCTGAATGAAGTGTTCTCGTGAATTGAAGATTGTGCGCTGAACCGGGAGGTTTGCGCTACATCTTTCGTTCGCACCTCCCGCATGATCGCACATACGCATCATTCTGGAGGAAAATCAATCATGAATCGTGAAAATAAACGCAAGACATTTGAAAAGGGTTATTATAAAACACACGCCTGCAACGAGGTGTTCACCTGCAGGAACTGCGGACGCATTGTGGTTCCCGAGGGGGCAGGCAGTGCCCACCGCAACCATTGCCCGAATTGCCTGTGCAGCCTGCACATTGACGAGGAGCCCGGCGACAGGGCATCGGACTGCGGCGGACTGATGGAGCCCGTTGCGGTCTGGGTGCGGAAGGGCGGCGAGTGGGCCATTGTCCATCGCTGCCGCCGCTGTGGGAAGCTGGATTCCAACCGGGTCGCAGCCGATGATAACCCGATGAAGCTGATGTCCATTGCAATGAAGCCTCTTTGTGAACCGCCGTTCCCTCTTGACCGTATCCGTGAGATGACGGCACTGATGGGCGGGGACGGAACGATGGAGGAATAAGGCACACGAACAACTGAAAAAGCAGGGCACTCCCGTGGTGGGGGTGTCCTGCTTTTGTGTAAGCATCGGTCTGTTTTACCGGTCGTTATCCACATCGTCCCACCCCACCAGGTCCGGCAGGGTGAGGGTCTCGTCCGAGCAGCGGGTCCGGGGGCCATCCGGCCCGGCGGCCAGGGTGGAGGTGACTTCCCGGGCGATCTCCCGGATGGCGGTGCAGTCCTCCGGCAGGTCGGTCTGGCTGCGGCCGGAGTGGGTGAACAAGATCTTGCCCAGGTGCCCCACCACCAGCGTCAGCGGTAAAATCTGCGGGGCAGAGCTGTCATAGCGGTAGCCCTGCTCCTTTGCAGTCTTGTAGATGCGCTGGGCGGCAAAACTCCAGCTCCGCAGGCCGCGGGCCTGCTCCACGCCCAGATAGCTGTACAGCACGCCCGGGGCGTCGCAGATGATGGGAAACGGAAATTCAGCCCCCTGGGTGGCCTGCGCCACCGTCCGGGCCGAGGAACGCACCACGCAGGCCAGCCGGACGCCCCGCAGGCGGGCGTAGGTCTTGAGGTAATGGGTCAGATATTCCCGCGTGACCGGGTGGTCAAAAGCGGGCAGAAAGATCATGACCAGAGGCTGCTCCCCCTCACACAGGGCGTAGAAATCGTTGCCGGGTCTCGTAGGGGTGTCAAAGGTAAAACGGGGGATCGAAGTGCCCACCAAGTGCTCAGAACTCATACCGCAATTGCACATCCTTTCCGGCTTGCCGCGCACCGGGGCGCACAGTGCCCGGTGCAAATGTTCCGATATAAAAAAATCCACACACTGTCCCGGCAGGGGGGCAGCGGTGGATCAAAACCTATAAAAGATCCCGCCCGGTCGTCTGCGGCCAATCAAACCTACCCTTGCGGACAGGTGGGTGCCCTGTCGCCGGTTTCACGCTTCCTCATCGAGCCTCCATGGTCGACCCATGGCGGGGAGGTCTGCATTCCACCGGAGAACTCCGGGCTCCCGTTGAATGATTAGTAGGATCATATAAACCGCAACA
>ERZ831773.1035-NODE-1035-length-32568-cov-16.186188_pt1 | contig 32568 bp, 18 predicted proteins | sample MGYA00519696_ERZ831773 | MGnify/ENA primary metagenome ERZ831773 (study PRJEB31850, sample SAMEA3708720) | human gut metagenome | biome: human gut; feature: human-associated habitat; material: faeces | place: China | collected 2014 ...
ATATTCGACAGCGACCCAGAAGCGCCCATCCTTCCGAACATTCATTGCCAATCCTTGCTGTCAATTCTCGAAAAGTTTGGAGCCTGTTCTCTTCGTTTGAACAGCATCAGTGATGAGTTAACAATTTCTTCCATGTGGCATGAGACTGGTGCACGCCTTGATGGCACCATCAAAGAATTTCCCAACCATCGCACCCAGGCCCCGAATGAATATTCGAAACTGATTTTGAATGGACCGCATTTGTCAGTAGGCTCTCCCTTGTTTAAAACGCCTTTTGTAAAATGTTCAACCAACAAGGCGTGGGCACCTATTGATCTTGAGGCAATCCCTGATAATTTCATTCCACGATCGAAATACGAACGAGGCGACATTTCTGACGAAGACTACAACAATAGGCAAGTTGGCTGCAAATGGGATCCTGTCACCATTTCCATAAACACTGATGACAACAATGAAGAACAGACTCTTGAGTTCCCAAGGCCCTTTGATCAACACTGGCGAATTGCGTATCGAGGAATGATTGGGCCGGACAGTGAGAGAAGTCTGACTTCAGCCATTTACCCCCATGGCGTCTCCTGGATTAACGGCATAAATGGAATTGCAACCAAAGACAGATCTACGGCATTATCCATCGCTACAAGTTTCGCTTCGCTACCTTTCGACGCTCTTGTTCGTCAGTTTGGAAAGTCCAATCTACTACCCACTCTGATAACAAGTTTGCCGCTCATCGAATATATGGAGACTGTGGCATGTGCATTTGTCCGAGTCCTCGGCTTGAACTGCTTGACTACCTCATATGCCGAACTGTGGGATGAGTGCTTCGAGCCAAAATGGCAAGACGATCATTGGACTCAGAACATCACCGGGATCGATGGCGACTGGTTCAAAAAACTTACTCCGACCTGGCAGCGCAACAACGCCCTTCGTTCGGACCTGAGCCGCAGGCAGGCCTTGCTGGAGATTGACGTTCTGACTGCTCATGCGATGAAGCTCACGCTCGAGGAGCTCCTGACGCTTTACCGCATGCGCTTCCGCGTCATGCGCAGCTACGAGGAAAATACGTGGTACGACCAGAACGGCCGCATTGTCTTCACGACAAACGCAGGCCTGCCCGGCGTCGGCCTTCCCAACAAGGCGCGTTCGAAGGATGTAGCCGAAGGCATCACGTATGCCATCAACGGCCAGAAGTGTGATGAGCGCGGCCTTGGCTTCGATAATGTGAAGGACATGAAGTCCGGCACGGTCTCGAAGACCTTCCCGGACACGACGATGAGCGATGAGCCGCAAGAGAGAACCGTGACCTACGTTGCGCCGTTCTTCAAAATGGACCGCGAGAAAGATTATGAGACGGCTTGGCGCGTCTTCTCCGAACGCTTCGGCTGGGAGAAGGACGAATCCATCGCCGATAACGGAGAAAAATAATGGCTGAACGGGAAGGACAGAAAAGCTACGCCATGATTCCGAGCATCGTGGAACGAGACATTGAGGAAGGGTTGCTCTCCTTCATCAACAGAGAGTTCCCGATCTCCACGCCCGGCTTTATGACGGATAGAAAGGAGGACAAGACGATCGTCGATGCGTTCGTCGACGATCGCGAAAACCTTGTGAAGGGACCCTGGCTGGAAATCCGCCGCCCCTTCCGAAAGTCCGAGGTTGAAACGAAGGAAGTACTTCCGCTTCTGGCAGGCGATGTATATCAGATCGGCAATGACTTCACGCCGTACAAGCACCAGATGGCTGCATTCGAGCGTCTGAAGGCACCCGAACCCAAGTCCACGATCGTGGCAACGGGCACGGGCTCCGGCAAGACGGAGTGCTTCCTTTACCCGATTCTCGACTACATCCTTCACTGCAATGAAGAGCATGATGAGAAGAAGAGAAAGGGCATCAAGGCAATCATCATCTATCCGATGAACGCCCTCGCCTCCGACCAGGCGAAGCGTCTGACGAAGCTCTGCTTTGAGATCAACAGGAACGCCAAGGCTTCAGGCCTCAAGGGCATGCTCCCCACGGTCGGTCTCTACACGGGCGCACCCGGCGTTGAGTCACGCCGCATGAGCGACGACGGCGGCAACTACGTCTGCATCACGGACCGCAAGGTTCTGAGGCAGAATCCGCCCGACATCCTGCTCACGAACTACAAGATGCTCGACTACCTGCTCCTGCGCGACGAGGACAGGAGCCTCTGGCAGGCCACGACCGCGGACACGCTGCGCTATCTCGTGGTCGACGAGCTGCATACGTTCGACGGTGCTCAGGGCACGGACCTCGCCTGTCTCGTCAGGCGTCTGAGGAGCTTCCTCAATCTCGGGAAGAGCCTCGCCTGTGTCGGCACTTCCGCCACGCTCGGCGGTGACAACGGCATTGCCGACCTTCAGAAATACGCGTCCGAGATCTTCAACGCGGACTTTTCGGATCCTGCCTCGATCATTCAGGAGGACCGCCTGTCCGCGCAGGAATACTTCGACAGCTTCGGCGAACGCCGGACCGTGGGCCGATGGCCCGACGCGGCCGCTGTCTCCGCGCTGCGCGCGCTGCCGCAGGACGCCTCCGTCGAGGACTACGTCTCGACCGCACTCCTCTGCTGGTTCCCGCAGGAGCGCTTCCTGTCTCCCGTCTCCCCCAGCTATCTTGAGGACACGGCCCGCCAACTGCCCGAACTTCTACCGCATCTTGACGCCTTCCAGCGCCTGATGAGCCGTGAGGAAACCATCATTCACGTCCGCGACCTTGCGCTCGAATGGCACAAGGTCATTGCGTCGCTTGCGAAGGTCTCGGTTGACGACGTCGTGCTCGTCATCAGAAGTCTGGTCGCCCTTGTCTCCCTGGCCCGTCTTGTCGGCAAGAACGACAGGCTGCTGCCCTTCCTCAACGTCCGCATGCAGCTCTGGATCCGCGAGCTCTCCAACATGGTGGCGACCGTCAGCCGTCATCCCCGCCTGCTGCCCAATGCAGACAAGAAGGACGAGGACGAGCTCACGCTTCCGATCCTTACCTGCCGCGACTGCAATGCAACGGCGTGGGGCGCCGTGACAGAAGTCGACAGGAAGGTGAGCTCCAGCCACCACAAGTTCTACCGTGCGTGGTTTGACAAGAGTGACACCGTCAGGCTCATCTATCCGATCGAAGAAGACGACTACGAAGACGCGATCAAAAAACACCCCAGGCACCTCTTCACCTTCTGTCAGAACGACAAAAGTATTTTCTGGCTCGATCCGAGCACGAGCCGTGAAGCCGCCTATCACAAGGCGTGCCCGATCTGCGGTGCAGACCACGGCCATCTTGTCGTCTGGATTCCGGACACCGTGAAGGACTACACCAACGAGGCTGGCGCCGGCGCCAAACGCTCCGACAACTGCCCCTGCTGCGGATCCGTCAACTCGATGCGTCTCTTCGGTGCCCGGGCGGTCACGCTCGCATCCGCCATGGTCGGCCACCTCAATTCAAGTTCCGCCAACCTTGACCCCAAGCTCATCGCCTTCTCCGACAGCGTCCAGGACGCTGCGCACAGGGCGGGCTTCATGCAGGCTCGAGGCTACACATACACCATCCGTCAGGCGGTCGCCGGCCTCATTCGCGACAACAATCGCGCCACGAGCCGACGCTCTTCGGATCCCGCCAAGGATCCGATGTCCCTCTTCAACATTCTTTCCGACCTCTCCGACTACTGGAAGGAACGAATCGGCAGAAGGTCCGAACTCACGGGCAATCACGCGGACGACATTGCGCTCGCCCGCTTCGTCACGACCTTCACCCCATCCGACATGATGTGGCGCCGCCCCTGGCTGAAGTTCCGTGCGGCATCGAGCGGCATGCCTGAAAACCGGTCCGCTTCAGACCGGAGCACCCCCCATCAGCAGACGGCTCCCGTCCTATGCGACGATCCCCACGCCTTCTTCGAAGACCTGTTCTCGGGCAAGACGGGCAAGAACGGGAAAACGCCGCGTGACGAATGGAATGACTTCTCTCACGACGTCGCGGCGCGACTGCGCTGGGAGGCCTTCATTGAACTGACACTTCGAGCCCATGCAGGCCGTACGCTTGAGCTTGGCGGCATTGCGGCACTCGAACCCCGCTCCGACCTCGTGCAGAAAGCCGCTGCCAGCCTGCAGCCCATTCTGGACCAGCAGGTCGGCGGCTGCCGCGGCATCACTCGGGAAGAGACAGAGAGCTTCATCACGGGCTTTCTGATGCACCAGAAGAGCCGCGGCGCCTTCGACCTCACGGGCATTCCCGGTCTTGAAGACTTCATGAGCTTCGTGAAGACGGGCAACGACTATCTGTACTTCAACAGGAGCCGCGTGCTTCCCACCTACGGCAAGAACTTCCGTCCGCCGGCTCCTTTGGTCATGCGCATGCCCTCGAGCCTGAACCGCAAGTCGTCAGGGTTCTTCGACGCCGTTCTGACTTCCGGGAGGCATGAAAACTGGTACGAGACATGGTTCGCCGCGTCAGCCGCCTACAACAAGGATGATGTGCTTGCCGCCGTCGACGAAGCCTATGCACGTCTTTTCGACGTGCTGACGAAGACAGGGCTCATGAACGTCGTGTACATGACGACGACCGATGCAACCCCCGTCTACCTGCTCAATCCGTCCGCCTGGACCATCGCGCGCAAGCTCGAGAAGGCCGTCTGCGCTCACTGCGGCCGATGGACGCTCATTTCGCCCGAAGATGCCCGTCTCTGGCGCCAGATGCCGTGCCTCTCCAAGAGCTGCGGCGGTCGCGAACACTTCATCAAGGACGTCGAGGAGTCCTCGGGGCTCTATCTCGGCACTCCCGCACGCACGACGGCGCGGGAGCATACGGGCAACGTCGAGAGCACCGAGCGCGGTCTGATCGAGCACAGCTTCAGCAAGGGACACGAGCCGTGGGACGTCAATCTCCTCTCGGCCACGCCAACGCTCGAGATGGGCATCGACATTGGCGACCTCTCCACTGTCCTTCAGGCGTCCATGCCGCCGCAGCAGGCCAACTACCTGCAACGCATCGGCCGTGCTGGTCGACGCGACGGCAATGCGCTCGCCATGACGATCTGCGGCAACAATCCGCATGCCCAGTACTTCTGGACCGATCCCGACAAGATGCTTGCGGGTTCAGTGCCCGCTCCCGGTGTCTTCCTGCACGCCATGGCCGTGATTGACCGCCAGCTGCTTGCGCACGCACTCACCGACTGGATGTCCAGCATCGTCAACGCGTCCATTCCCCAGAAGATCAGTTCGGTCCTGACCAACTGCAATCAGGACCAGTACACGCCGGACCGCTTTCCGCGCGGCTTCTTCGATTACGTGCGAAACCATACGGACCACATTCTCAACGAGTTCTGCAAGGCCTTCGTCCGCCCAGAGACCGGTGAGTCCATCTTCTGCACAGCCGAAAAAGAACGCCTGCGCGCCTCCCTCGTCGGCGGCTCCCTCGTTCCCTCGATCGAGGACCGAATCATGGGCAAGCTCTCCACGCTGACATCCGAGCTTGAAAAGGCCCAGCGCTCCGCCAAGCAGCTTGCCAGGGACGTTCAGGATCTAAAGAAAAAGGGCGCCAGAGATGAGGCGACCGAGTCCGAAATCGAAGAGAAGCAGGCCCTCGAGGAGGCCTGGAAGGACCTCATCAACCGCGAGTACGTCAACAAGGAGACGCTTCAGGTCCTTACCGACGAAGGCCTTCTGCCGAACTACGCCTTCCCCGAGGAGGGCATCAAGCTCGACGGCATCATCACGCGCATCAGGACACGTTCGACAGACCGGCAGGATCCCGTGAAAAAGGACGATTCGAAGCGAAACGTCTACAAGCGCCTGAAATTCCAGCGCGCCGCTTCGTCGGGACTTCTTGAAATCGCCCCGAACAACACGTTCTTCGTCGACGAATACGTCATGCACATCGACCAGGTGCAGCTTGAGAATGAGAAGACCGAAAAGTGGCGCTTCTGCCCGAGCTGCCAGCATGCGATTCTGGAAAACGACACGACCGTCAGCAGTGCCTGTCCCGAATGCGGCGACCCGCAGTGGCGAAGCAACGGCCAGGAGCGCAATGCGCTCAAGGTGAAGACCGTCTACGCCTGGGCCGACCTGAGGAAGGACCGCATCGTCGACAACATCGAGGAGCGCCGTCCGTTGCAACAGCAGAAAATCAGCCTCAGCAGCATCAGCTCGACGGCCGAACGCCATGTGTTCGCCAACAAGAGCATTCCCGGCGGTTTCCGCTTCGAGTACATCTCGGCCGTGACGCTTCGTGACTTCAACTTCGGCATGCCCGAGGAAGTCGAGTCCGAATTCAGGATCGCCCAGACGAAGATCAACGGCAACGGCTTCTCCGTCTGCCGCGGCTGCGGCCGCCTGCGCAACGACGAGAACACGAAGCGCAATGTCCGCCCCGAGCAGCACGAGGCCTCCTGCCCCTTCGTCGACAGTCCCGATGCAGACGACATCTGGATCAACGGACTCATCCTCTATCGTGAATTCACGAGCGAAGCCGTCCGCATCAAGGTACCGCTCACGAACGACGAGTCTCCCGAGACCACGATGCACTCGTTGGCAGCCGCCCTGCACCTGGGGCTTCGCCGCTACTTTCACGGCTCCGTCGACCATCTGAGAATCGTCCCGATGGTCGAGCACAAGTTCGACCACATCGCACGCCGCTACATTCTCATTCACGACACGGTGCCGGGCGGCACGGGCTACCTCAAGGAGCTTCTCTCCGACAAGGACAACCTCTTTACGCTCCTACAGACCGCCTACAAGGCCATCACCGAATGCGGCTGCGGCAGCGAGGACGGATGCTATCAGTGCGTCTACCAGCACCGCGACAGCAGTACCCGCCCCTTCATCTCGAAGTCCGCCGCCATCCGCGTGCTCGGCCTCATCCTTGCACAGCAGGACTCCGTTGCCCGCACTTCGTCCGCCGATGATGACGATCTCTGGCCGGGTGAGAGCGAGCTGGAGCGCAACTTCATCAACTCACTGCGCAACAGCCAGCCGTTCGTGAAGACGGCCGTCGAGCGCACGGTTGCAGGCCGCAAGGACTTTCTCATCGAAATGCAGTCCGGCCGCCAGTGGCAGATGGTCATGCAGGAGGACTTCAAGAACGTCTTCCACCCGAGCCGGCCTGACTTCGTCTTCCGCCCTGCACACGCCTCCGAGCGCACACCCGCCCTCACCATGGCGGTGTTCCTCGACGGCTGGCAGTTCCACGCCCCGACCGTGCAGGAAGACCTCGTGAAACGACAGAGCCTCATCAACGCCGGCTACCGCGTCTGGACACTCGGCTGGTACGACCTGCCTTGCTCGCTGGAGGATGAAAACAGACCCGATGTGCCGAACCTGCTCAGCAGAAACTCCGCTCCAGGCTACGAGATTCTTAGACAGAAACTCCCCCTTCCGAGCGAAGCTGACCTGAGGGCCCGTTGGTCTACGGACAGAAACAACTTCGACAGGCTGCTTCTCTGGCTCAACGATCCGGATCAGGCCACCAAGGACGCCTGCGCCCTTGACCTTCTCTCGCGCGGCTACTTTGGAACAGGCACGGTCGAGAAGCTTGATTCCGCCGCCCCCGTCACGAGCATTCTCAAGCAGGGCGGCGCCCAAATGGATGTCAAAAAGGATTCGTCGGTACTTCCTGGCGCCTGGAGCCTTGTGCGCAACTTTTCCTACATTCTCGGCGCGAACCCTGAGTTCTACACCGAGCACAAGGAAATGCCCACGAACAGCCCCCAAGCGCAGTCCCTGATGCAGTTCTGGGCCATTGCAAACATCATGCAGCTTGCCCAACCCATTGCGCTCCTGCCCGTTGCTGATCCCACGAATGCGTCTGAAGACCTGCTGGCCCAGCAACCCTGGTCAGCCGCGATCGAGTACATCAAGGACAACCATGCGCCCCAGCGCATGTTCGGCCTGTTCACCGGAATGCCACCAGCCGACCACTCGACGGTCGGCTCCGAGCCGTCCGGCAACGCCTGGGACGACATCGACCCTGATGATCTCCCTGATGAGACTCTTGTGGAACTTGTTGACAAGCTCAAGATCCTTGACCTCCCCGTGCCCGAAATCGGGTGCGAATATGAGGATCCCGTCACGCACGAGGTGGGTGAACTTGTCTTCGAACTTTACTGGCCCGAGCAAAAGGTTGCCGTCGCATGGCTCGAAGGTGAAGCCGAGACCAATCTCAACGGCATCAGGGTCTTCCCGTTCGGCGTCGATCCGGAGCGTCTCTCTCAGGCCGTCAAGGCCACAGGCAGCAACAGCAACAGCAACAACTAACAACAAAGGATTTGAACAATGGCACAACAGAAAATGCGCCGTCTAGCCGTCGGTCGCGAAGTCTTCAGCGAAGTGGCCCTTCTCTCCGACAAGGCCCGTCAGACCTTTTACACCGAAATCACCCGCTTTCGCATGGGCAGCGCCGTCAGCATGAAGACCCTGACGGGCGCCTCCGTGTACGAGCAGGTTCGTCTTGACGGCGGCATCTCCATCATCATGAAGCGCATCGGTGACCTCTTTCTTGCCCTCTGGGCGGGTCCCGATCCCATGGCTCAGGAATGGGCTGACACCCATCTCTGTGAAACCAACGAGCGCACCCGCTCCGTTCAGGTCTATGAGATCGCCGACACCATGACGGTCTCCGCGGGTCCGCTCGACCAGGCTCCCGTCTTCGAGGCCCTCAGCAATGACGACCTCCTCGACATCGGCCTTCCGAAGGACCGCCTCGCCAACATCCGCTCGGTCAAGTCCGAGGACGACCTTGTCCGCATGCAGGCCCAGTTGCCCGACCGCGTCTACGAAATGCTCACCTGGTACGTTCAGGGCGAACCGTGGGCCAAAATCGTCGAGGCCTACAAAGAGGACATCGCCGACAAGCAGGCGGTCGTCGAAACCGGCAACTGTCTTCTGGACGCGGGGCACTTCCGCATCGTCGAGACTGACGAGGAGCTGCGCAACATCATGGACCAGCCGCTCGCGCAGTGGCGCGTCTTCCTGCATCCGTCCCAGCGCAAGCTCGTCGACCGACGCTGGCACGGCGCTGCGCGCATCACGGGCGGCGCGGGCACCGGAAAGACCGTCGTCGCGCTTCATCGTGCCAAGCATCTCGTCGAGCTTCCCGACTGGCTCTCGACGGATCGTCTGCTCTTCACGACCTTTACGAAGAACCTCGCCGTGGACGTCGAGGCCCAGCTTCGCATGATCTGCTCCCGGGAGGACATGAAGCGCATTACGGTCCTCAATCTCGACGCTTGGCTCGCGACCTTCCTTTTCCAGAACGGACAGGGCCATCGCATCGTCTATCCCGGCGGCTCGGACGGCATCTACAACGCCGCCTGGCAGTCGGCCATCGCCAAGATCCCCATGCATCTCGGCTTCCCCATCGCCTTCTATCAGGACGAATGGGAGCAGGTGGTCCTGCCGCAGCACTGCCACACGGCACGCGACTACCTCTTCGCCTCCCGCGCTGGCCGAGGCAATGCCCTCACCCGTGCTCAGCGCAAGGAAATCTGGCCCGTCTTCGAAGAGCTCCGCATTCGTCTCAGCCTCGCCAACGCCGTGACGCCCGAAGACGCAGCCTGCGAAGCGATCAACATCCTTCAGAAGTCCTACCCTGAGGGCCTCTTCCGAGCCGTCGTCTGTGACGAAATCCAGGACTTCAAGCCCGACACGCTCCGCCTCCTTCGCGCGCTCACGAGGGACATCTCCAAGGACGAGCCCTTCAAGGAAGGCGACCTGTTCCTTGTCGGCGATGCGCACCAGCGAATCTATGCCAAGCCTGTCGCCTTCAGCAGCTGCGGCATCGAAATCCGCGGTCGCTCCAGCAAGCTTCGCGTGAACTACCGCACGACCGATGAAATCCGCGTTCAGGCCGAACAGGTCTACCGCAACAAGACGGTCGACGACATGGAAGGCGCTGAAGACGAGAAGACCGGCTACGCCTCGCTGCGACACGGCCGCAAGCCCATCGTCAAGATCTGCTCCGGCGTCGATGAGGAATGCCGCTGGATTTGCGGAGAAATCAATACCCTCACGAGCGGTGACCGCGCCTACCATTCAAGCGACATCTGCATCACCGTGCGTACGAACGAAATGCTCGCCCGCTATGAAGAGATTCTTCGGGGCCATGGCCTTGAAGTTCGCCGCATCAGCCGCGACATTCCCGATGACCCCGAACTGCCCGGCATCCGTCTCTCCACGATGCATCGCATCAAGGGGCTTGAGTACAAGGTGGTGTTCGTCGCAGGCATGAACGAAGGCGAGTTCCCCCATGCCCCGCGCGATCTCCAGGACCGCGATGCCGCCACCAGACGCCTGCTTCTGCGCGCCGAAGAGGCACTCTACTACGTGGCCTGCACGCGAGCCGTCGACGTACTCTTCCTCTCCTGCGGCGGGAATCCCAGCGCCTTCATCAGGGACAAGAGCGAGTAATTCTTTCCAGCGAAGAGTGTGTGTTTGATGCATACACTCTTCTCAGGGGTCGGCGACAGACGATTGTCTCGTTCCGATCCAGTCTTGTTCCGCTTTGAGAGAAGAGCGTTCCATTTTCGCGGGTGCTCTTCTCTTTCTCCTTCGCCCCTTTGTCCCTCTCGGCAAGCCTCTTCAGGCACTGCTTGAACACTACTGCATCATCCGAAGAGATTCGAGAGGCGGCAAGATCAGGCTTCAGTCGACTCGATGAGAGAATACAGAAAGCGCGCAGGCGCTCTTGATGAGCATCCTGCGCGCTCAGGTGTGTCTTTCAGGGCAGGAGGCGATCAGCGTTCAGCCGCCGCGTTCGTACCTGTGATGCGACCCGAAGTATAGGCAATGCCGAGCCCCGTGCCCGAGGTGTAGACGCGGTTGTAGTACGGACGATTGATGACTTCGCCGCCCGCATAGAGGCCCTTGATGACCGAACCGTCCTCACGCACGACCTGGAACTTGTCGTTGACCTTCACGCCGCCAATGGTTCCGCCCGTCTTGGGCACCACGCGAACCGCAAAGAAGGGAGGCTTTGCGAACGGCTTCAGGAACTCCTTGGCCTTGCCGAACGCCTTGTCGTCCCCCGTCGTGCAAGCGGCGTTGTAATCCTTCATCGTCCTAGCGAGTGCATCAGGCGGCACGCCCATTGCGGCAGCGAGCGCTTCCCAGGTGTCGCCCCTGACAGCGTACTTCGGGTCGTTGTACTTGAGAGCGGCCTTCACCTTTTCGGGATCAGACGAATCAGCGATGCCCCAGACGGCCTTTTCCTTCACGACGGCGTCGGTGAGATACGGCAGGTTTTCGTTCGTGAAGCGAAGGCCCTTCTCATTGACAAAGACGCGGTCCTTGTACTTGTCCTTCGACGTGATGACCCCGTTGAGTTCCTTCTTTTCGCTGTTGAGGTACAGGCCGATCACCCAGGCATCCGTGTAGGGAGCCGCACCTGCCCTGACGGCCATGCTGATGCCGTCACCCGTGTCGCCAATGCTCGCAACGGACAGGTCGGCATAGGGAGCATAGTCGGGCACCAGCTTCTCAAGCATCGCCCTGTTGTGCGGGAAGCCGCCCGTGGCGAGCACGACCGCCTTGCCCGAAATTTCATAGCAAAGCTTACCGTTGTGCGCCTTGACGCCGACTACGTCGCCCTTTTCATTGAGAATGAGGTCGTCCGCAGGCGTCCCCTTCATGACGGGCACCTGATGGGCATCAAGGAACTTCATCAGGTTCTGGATCACGAACCTGCCGCCGGCAGGAGAGGAACCGCGGCCGGATGCGGGTACGGGGGATTCAGCAGGCGCATGCGCAAAGTCGGGCCCACCGTAGCCAAATGGACGCGGGGTCGCATACTTGTGGCCGATCTTGTCTTCGAGCCAGTTGGCAGTCACCGTAAACTCTCTGGCCATGGCGCGCACAAGACGCTCATCAGGATAGGAAGGATCGCCGCCCGCGGAGGAGCGCTTCTGGTCATTGAGCCAGATCTTGACAAACTCCTCGGTCGAGGTCCCCTGGCTTCCAACTCGCTTCTGAGCATTGGAATCTCCAGCAGCAATGGCCCCACCCGCAAAAGCAGAGCTGCCGCCCACCATCGGGAGCTTTTCAATGACAAGCACCTCGGCGCCGGCAAGGCGCGCGGCCGCAGCAGCGGCCAGACCCGTACCACCCGCACCGACGACGATCACATCGGCCTTGAGGTTTTTGACGGGAAGCGTTGCGGGATCAACGCCCGCCTGAGCGCAGGCACTGACAAGACCGACGACAAGAGCTGTGGTTGTAAGCTTGAAAAAATGTCGGGACACGAGGGTTTCTCCCCTGTTCGTGATGTTTATAAGAGACAGAGGAAGTCTAGTTCGGAGCGCGAACCCCATCAATGCGGACATGCCCTATGGCAGCATCCGTACTGCCTGCAGCGCAAGCCGCCCATCGAGGTCTTTTCCAAGAAGCTGGCGTTCCAGAAGCCCAGAGGCAAGGCGCTCAATCACAATCTCAAGCTGATGGACAGTTGGCGCCCATTAATCGCCCCGACCTCAAAATCGGCGGCATTGACCTGACCCGACAGGTCAGGGGAAAAGACAAGAGTTGCCCTCCCCGACACACTGGCCGTCGATAAAACAACAACCGCCCGCGCTGTTCACAACGCGGGCGGTTTTCATGTCGCACTATAGGTGCTCAACACGCTTAACGCGGCGCCTTCATCTTCCAAGGTTCGATGTCGTGGCACTTTTCGCAGGTGACGGTGCTCGGACGATGTTCGCGATGGCAGTTGACGCACTGATCGGTACGGCCGTAGTGGAAGTTGTCATGCGGGTTGATGGCGACTTCCTTGCGGATTTCCGATCCGTCGCGCGGGTCCTTGAAATAGGACTCGAAGTTGTAGCGCTCGCCAGCCTTGACGATGGACTCTTCGCGGTGGCACGCAAGGCAAGTCTTGGCGTCGGGCGGCGTAAGCTTGCCGTCGACATGGCAGGTCGTGCACTCGAGCCCCTTGTGCTTGATGGTCGTAGGCTGAGCATTGACGGCGAGAGAGGCAGCCAACGCCAGCACGATAGCGGCGGATTTGAAGATGTTCATGATTGCTGTCTCCCTTAAATGGTTCGCTTTTGCAGTTTGGCAGCCGTTTCGCCGGCAATCATGCCGGTAACGCAACAGTCAGGCATCGAGCAGGCCGTAAGTCGTTCAGCACCGTGAATGCCACCAGCGGCCTCTCCCACCACGAAAAGACCCGGAACGGGCTCGCTGTCATCCAGCCTCAGGGCACGAGCCGTCGTGTCGGTTGCGATGCCCCCCGGGCAGTAGTCCCAGCGAGGAATCATCAGGGCGGTATAGAACGGACCCGTTTCGGAAAGCGGTTCAACCTTTCGTCCTGAACGCTCAAGAGGCTTCATGAACTTTTCATCCTTGCCTGCAGCGATCATGCGGTTGTATTCGGTGATCGTAGCCTTGAGCTTGGCGGCATCGGTGTTGTAGAAAGCCGCAACCTCGTCGAGCGTCGCGAACTTGTACATCGTGCCGTTGCGACCGTTCAGACCGTTCATGCTTCGTGCAACTCGAGCCATGTTGTGGAACTTTGTCAGGCCCTTTTCATCCCAGATGATGTAGGGCTTGGCACCCCCCTTGGCCATGGCGGAGAGAGAAGCCGTCGAAATCGGATTGCGGCCAAGAGCCTCGTTGGCATAGCGAGCACCCGTAGCGGCATCGATCGCAACGCCCCAAATGAGGTCCTCAGTGGGAAGTGCAAAGCTGAAGCGATAGAGCGAGAGCTGAACGGGTCGAGCACCCGCTCGGATCATGGACTTGAGCGCACCTGAGGTGGCACCTTCCGAGGCACTGTTGAGCGTATGTTCAAGGAAGGGTACCTCGTGCTTCATGAACTCCTTGTCACGGGCATAGCCACCAGTAGCCATGATGACGGCCTGACGGGCACCGATGCGGACCTTCGTGCCCGAATGGTTTTCGCGGTCGTCGGAGGCAAGCGAAGCGTCAAAGAGATAGTCCTTGCGCACCTCGACGCCGATCACGCCGCCCTTTTCATCCAGAATGAGTTCGTCAAGCTTCGTGGCAGGACTCACCTTCAGATTCGGATAGCGCTTGTAAGAAGCCCAGAGGCTGCGCAGGATACCAGAGCCGCCGCCTTCAGCAATGAGACAGCGCTTTTCGGAGTGACCGCCGAGCTTGAGGATCTTCGTCCACTTGACACCGTGCTCAAGCATGATCTTCTGAGCGCGGGCCGTTTCACGAGCAATGTTGAGTGCACGTTCACGATCGCTGAGATTGGCGGCAACCTTCGCCATGTCGGCCACCATGGCCTCGGGCGTATCGGTGATGCCTGCCGCCTTCTGCATGTCGCTGCCGACGCAGGCGAAGTCCAGACCGCTGTAGCGTGACGTGCCGCCCAGGCGATTGAGCTTTTCAATGAGAAGGGTTTTGGCGCCGTTCTTCGCGGTAACCAGAGCCGCCATCGTGCCTGCGATGCCCGAGCCAACGACAACAACGTCGTAGACTTCGTCAAACTTGGGGGGCGCCGCCTTTGCAAAGGCGGATGTCGTAAGTCCCGCACCGGCGGCCGCGCCCGTGAGGAGGAGTTTGCGTCTTGAGGTCTGCATGATCGGACTCTCCATGTGTGGTCTGAGTTGACTCACATGGTAGGTCCCGAAGATTGCCCGATGATTGCCGACCACTCAGGATTATTTCAAAAAGATTGCAGCCCCTCTTTCAGTCGCCGTAATCTTCGTCGTAACTGGTCAGGTCTCCCATCATGTAGCCCACATTGGTGAAGGAGGAGATGATGGCGGGATTGACTGAAATGCTCTCGAGCTTCTTTCGGATTCGGGCCACGGCCACTCGAAGATGGGAGATGTCGGCATCCGAATCAAGCCCCCAGCCGATGCGCAGCAGTTCGTCATAGCGTACGACTGCTCCAGGTCGGGACGCGAGACTCTCAAGCAGCCTGAACTCGCGATCCGTCACGGGAACACTCGTTCCTCGCCAGAGGACGTCATGTTCCTCGGACCTGAGCGTCAGAGGACCGTTGACGACCGTTCGCCCTCGGGGCACCATGAACTGCCTCGCCGTCCTTCGCAGCAAGGCCCTCACACGCAGTTCGAGCTCCTGAATGGAAAACGGCTTGACGAGATAGTCATCTGCTCCCGCATTGAAGCACTTGCTCTTGTCACAGAGAAAATCTCTGGCCGTCAGAATAAGGACCGGCACTGCACTCGTCTTCCGAATGGCCTTGAGCGCCTCCTCGCCGTCCATTTCAGGCATCATGAGGTCGAGAATCACCAGATCAGGTTCCACAGGAGAAAGCCTGAAGACATCGACAGCCTGTCGTCCGTCCTGCGCCTGGCATACGTCAAAGCCGGCGTTTTCGAGCGATTCAACTACAAGCCTTCGGATGCGGGTTTCGTCGTCGGCAACAAGAATAAGCGGTTTGTCGGTCATGATTCAATGCTCCTGGGGAGCGGCAGATGAATGGTAAAACACGTTTCGCCTTCGGCGCAGGAAGCCTTGATTGAGCCACCGTGAGCTTCGCAGATCGCGCGACAGATGACAAGTCCGAGGCCCGTACCGCCCGTACGACGCTTTCGTCCGCTCACCACCTGATAGAAGCGGTCGAAGATACGCTCGGAAAGCGACGGATCAAACCCAATGCCATGATCCTTGACGCGAATAACAGCCCACGGCTGGACCGCCTCGACTTCGAACGAAATGTTGGGCCTTTCGCCAGGCCTGACATATCGACAGGCGTTGGTGACAAGATTGACCACAAGCTCCACGAAGGCGCCGGGATCCACGTTGAGGCACTCCGCCTCCTCGGCCACCCTCATTTTAAAGTCGAACTCATGTCGGCTTCTGACAAGTCTTACGGCACGCCGGATGAGCGGCCCGATCTGTGTTGCCTTCGGATGAACGGAAAAGTTTCCGCCCTCGATCTTTGCCGCCGACAGCCAGTCGCTCACGATGTGATTGAGATGATCAAGGTCGGAGTCGAGCGCCTTGAGTTCCTCGGTGTCGCCCGAGGCCTTTCTCATGAGATCGATCTGAAGCCTGCAGGCCGTCACAGGCGTCTTGAGTTCATGAGCAACAATGCCGATCAGATCATTCTTCATGCGCTCCACTTCCTGGCGCTCCGTGACATCCCTACAGATGACGCAGAAGCCCTCGGCAAAAGGCGCACGTCCTGCCCTGAAGGGAAAGGTTCGGCATTCCCACGCCGTCATTGCGCCGTCAAGCTCCGCCTCGTAGACGGCGACATCCTGTTCCCCCGCCTCAAACTGTCTGCGACAGAAAGTCAGCATCTCATGCTTGAAAGACCCGGGCATCATCGAGGCCGCGGAGGTGTTTTCAAGTTGCGGCCGCCACTGAGGGTCGAGAAGAACGATCCCGTCCTTCATGTCCTCGAAAACCTCCCTGAAGAGACGCTCCTGAGCATCGAGCTCCGATTCACGCCTTACAACCGTGCTCGCCAGATGGACATTCTTCTCCTCCAGAGAAACCTGCCTTGCATGCAGTCTCTTGCGCAGCTCGCGATATGCGGCCTGCACTTCGCGAAGTTCCTCAGGTCCCTGCTCAATCGTGTTCCTGTCGTCCCCGTAGTCCTCATCAATGTCTCCCCTGAGCTTCCGAAGAGCGTTTGAAAGCGGCCAACATGCAAGCCAGCCTGCCGCCGACGTCAGGAGCAGTACGCCAAGCGCCAGAAAAGCCATCCTCACCTCGAGATTCGTACGGACCATCATCCTGCTCTTCTCGGGGCGAGTAACCACGACCGTCCATTGCGGAAGCCCCGCATGAAGCTTCTGGCTCGTCATGTATACGGGACCTGCAGCCGCATCCACCACTGTTCCGCTCTCAAGGGACGCCTCCCATCGCGTAATCCGACTCCTGTCGAGCGGCCATACGTACTGTTTCCTTTCGTCAAGAAGTGCGAAGGCAAGCCCGCGAGATTCGAGGTTCCGGCGTATGTCCTCAAAGACAGGTGAGCACGCAAGTGCCCCCGACAATATGTGCTCGGGAAGCCCCGTCATGCGACGCCCGAAGGTCATCAGGGGTTCAGGCATCCTTTCCGAGCTCAGAAGCACGGGGGAATATAGAGTCCCCGCCCCTTCGGGCGCGCGAATGAGAACCGCATGCCAACGGTTGTCATGGTTCTGACCACGGCGCAGCTCCCCGTCGACCGAGACGGACGGAAAGAAGGCTTCGACCCTTATACCGTCCGCAGTTCGATGGTCAACGTGCAGATTCTTGATGAACGGATGAGATTCGACGATGTCCTGCAAAAGCAGATTGAGATCTCCTCCTTCCTTCAGGGCCGAATGTGCGAGCGTGCGATCAGCGAGCTCCACGACTGCATTGATGCCTTGGAGACGCTCCTCAACCAGAGCAGCCGCATCGACCGTGGCGGAATGTTGCTCCAGATCGGCTTCTGCAATACGTCTTTCCATGTCGCCCAGATGCAGCACGCTCCAGGCGACGAAGGGAACGAAAGCCGTTGCTGAAAGCGCAACGATGATGTAGGTGCGGAACTTCATGTTCAAGAGGATGGATGTCAAGCGCGGTCATGCCGCAGAAGGCGCCAATGGCGCCGTGGCTGGCGCGTTCTGGACCTTGAGATGGATTATCCCGTCTATTCCTCCAGAATGCATCTGCATTCATCGCAAAGGCTTGAACCCATGCCTAAATTCCCCTTCCGTACGGCCCCCACTATTCGCTCTGCTCTGGGTTAACCCTATAGTCAAGTGAACGCTTTTTCCCTATGTGCCACAGCATTTCTACACCTGCAATCTTTTGGCAACTTTTTTCGGCACGAAGGATCGGATGTTTTATTTTGCCGCAATGTTTCTTTTTTAGGCTTATGAGTGTGATGTTCGGCTTCGGCCTCATCTACTGCTATGCATCCCCTGAACTGAACCACTTTGAAATCAAGGGATGACTGAAACATCCAACCAATCAGGAGTTACCGCATATGACTCTTCAGACCATAGCCCAGCTCATAATGCTGGCAACGCTCATATTGATGATTACGGGCCGCACGCCCATTTACATGACCGCCATTACGGGTGCGGCCATTTCTGCCATCGTGGCCGGTTTTCCGCTTGCGGGTGGTCAGGGCATGACCGTCACCAAGATGATCGTCTCGGGTCTCAACCCGGTGATTGCCGACATGACCGGCATTCTGCTCTTCATCGGCATTATGCAGGCCACGGGTTTCCTTGACGTCATCATTCGCGACATCGTCCGTGTCGGCAACAAGATTGGCGGTGGCGTTGGTGTCGGCGCTGCCGGCGGCGTCGCTGCTGGTGTTATCGGCGCTCTCACCGGCTTCACGCAGCCCGTGATCACCGCTGTCATTACTGGTCCGGCCGCCGTCCGCCTTGGCGTCAAGCCAAATCAGTCCGCCGGTATCATCGCCCACGCAGGCCACATCGGCAACCTTGCCGGCTTCACGCACCCGACTCAGGTCGCCATTCTTGCGACCGCAGGCATCGGCTACGGCCTCTTCAATGTCCTTGGTCTCATCGCGGCAGGTTCCATCTTCGTGATGTCCGCCATCCGCATCACGATCGACATGAAGCGCCGAGGCGTCAAGATTGACGCCGCCGAAAAAGAACGCATTCTCAAGGAAATCGAATCCCGCGAATATTCGACGACTTCCTGGAAGGCCTTCTTCCCGTTCATCGTCCTCGTCGTCGGCTTCATCGCCGGCATGCCGATCTTCCTCGTTGGCCTCGCCTCTGCCATGGCCACGATGATCCTTGCGCACTCCAAACCGAAGGAAGCTGAAGCCGCCATGATGAAGGGCGTGTCCCTCATCGCCACTCCGCTCGTCGCCACGATCGGCTTCCTGTTCATGTCCACCGTCATCCGCGAAATCGGCATGGTCAACACGATGTCCACGCTCGTTTCTCCGGTCATGAGCATCTCTCCGGTTCTCGTCCTTTTCGGCGTCGCCTTCCTTACGGGCTTCATGACGCAGTCCTACGCTGCATCCGTCGCCGTTCTGGTCCCGTTCCTTCAGGTCACCCTACAGGCCGGCGCCGATCCGTTTGCAGCCGCCTTTGCTGCCGCTTCGGGCGCCTCCCTTATCCAGTACTTCCTGACGGGCGGTCCAGTTGCCGCTCTTGCCACGGTCATTCCGGTCATCCCGGGCAGCGACCTCAAAGGAGCAAACGCCTTCCAGCGTCCGTCGATTCTCTTCGGTTGCCTGGTGGCCTTCCTGATCACCTTCTGCCTCAACCTCCTCTAATGTAGACAAAGGGCGAGAAGTTCTTCCCCGAACTTCCCGCTCTTGTTGTTTAATCAACGCCATCGAGGAACAGCCAAATGACGCTTGAACTGGTCAGATCACTTGATGTGACAGCCGTGATCGGCATTTCCGGTCACGCGGGTTGCGGCCACGCCCACAGCCATTGCGGTTTCGTCCAGGATGACTCAGGCGGCCTTGCCGCCGTTCTCGCGCTCCTGCAGCGCACCACAGGACTGGACTTGACGATCACCCGCGTAACCGTTCATACAGGTCGAAAGGGCCGCTTTGAAGTTGAAACGGCTTCGGGCGGCAAGGGGAGCGCAGCGGCCCGTCGCGGCATTACGACCGCCGAGGCCCGTCTTGCCCAGTTTGTAGTTGGCCGACAGGCAATCTGCACACAGGCTCTTGCCTCAACAGCCTTCGGCCGCATCTACGGACAGGGCGCCATGGAAGTCCCCGTCGCACTACAGACTGCCATCGCTCTTGCCGCGCTCAACAGTTTCAAAGTCAACTTCCCTGATCAAGTCCTCGTCGCTGACGAAGGCGTGACTGGCAACTGCGGTCGCATTCTGGGCACCAAGATCCGCATCAACGGCGTCGTGGCCTCAGTTCTGGCGGTCGTCAACGCCAGTGAAGGAGGACTTGGACCAAATGAGGATGTCGAGGGCAACGTCAATCTGGGCCCCAAAAAGGCTCTCATAGACAAGCTCGGGCTCGCTACCATGCCCACGCTTCTCATCGAAGGCAAGGTTTGCGCCGATCCAGCCTCATCCTTGATCAGTCGCCCCACCTTCCTTATTCGCGCATATCCTGATGACGACAACGTCGTCGTCGCACAAAGTTACGTTGCAGCCGCAGCCAAGCTCGGCTATCCCAACCTCTATCTCGACAACCTTCTTGCCCGCAGTGCTGACGCAATGCGCAAGCTCGGCAACTCTCAAGGCGAAAATGTCATTCGTCTCGGCAAAGCTTTGCGCGACGCCAAAACGGCCGTTGAAAAGGTTCGTATTGCTGCGGAACTCAACGAATTCTGCAGTCAGGAGCTCGGCGGCATCACCTTCATGTCCGAAGATGTGCATCAGGTCATGGGCGGCGTAGGCATGATCCCCGGCACCTGCGCCTGCCTGAGCCTCTTCATTCCACACACCCAACTCGAGGAGGATGTCATTCCCGTTCTGTCCGAGGCCGATGCAGGCAGGTTTGCCGACATGGTTCTTGCAGCTGCGGAAGATCTTTCCAAACACCTCCCCGAAGCTTGTGAAGTCATTGACCGAATTCAGAAGCGCTACCATGAACAGTCTCAAGCGCTCGTTGAATTCACCCTTTGAATCTCTGGAGAATTGCCATGCAACAGAAGAAAGTCATCGTCGTCGCTACTGGCGGCACCATTGCCATGAAGTACGATGAAGCGAGTCAGGGTCTCATCCCCGCCTGCTCGGGCGAAGACCTTGCCGCCGCCGTCCCTGGCATCGACAAGCTTGCTCAGCTCGAGTTCTGCCAGTTTTCCAACATCGCCTCTCCTGGCATGACGCCCGACGACATGTGGCGCCTCCATCTAAAGTGCGAGGAATTTCTTGCCCGCGAAGACGTGACGGGGGTTGTCGTCACTCACGGCACTGACACGCTGGAGGAGACCTCTTACTTCCTCGACATTACGAAGATCAGCGAAAAGCCCATCGTTACGACCGCCGCCATGCGCGGCGCAGGCGACACTAGTCCTGACGGTCCCTGGAACATCTACTGCTCCGTCAAGACTGCCGCCTCAGAAGAAGCCGTCGGCATGGGCGTCCTTGTCTGCCTCAATGAAACGCTCCATGCCCCGGGCGAAGTGACGAAGACGCATTCCGCCAATCCCGCAACGTTCCAGTCGCCTTGGTGGGGCCCTGTCGGCTACGTAGACCTCGACAAGATCGTCTTCCGTCGCAAGACACTCGGCGTCAAGCGCTTCCACCCTGAAGCCCTGACCGCCCGAGTGGACCTCATCAAGGCCATGACGGGTTCCGATCGCGAATACATCGACTTCGCGGTTGCCCGTGGCTGCAAGGGCATCGTCCTTGAAGGCTTTGGACGCGGCAACCTTCCGCCTCCGATGATTCCCGGCGTGGAAGAAGCCGTCAAGAAGGGAGTTGCCGTCATCCTGACGACTAGAACCTTGGGGGGCCGAGTTCTTGACGTTTACGGATATCCCGGCTCCGTCACTGACAGCCGCCGCGTCGGCATCGCCGCAGCAGGAGAAATTTCCGCAGCCAAAGCCCGTTTGAAACTCATGGTCGTGCTTTCCGAACATCCTGAATACGCCACCAACCGCAACAAGCTTGAGGAAATCTTCGACATCTGATTCGCAGTCTGGGGAACTGATGAAGTCCCCTTTGAGACGGCCGACCGCTGACAGGCGTGCAACGGTCGGCCGTCCGTTTTTTATATGCAAAAGGCGGCAGGAACACTTACCAGAGCAGTTCTGCCGCTTTTCTCTTCTTTTGACGGAGCCTATCAGACCTCCTGATCCTCATCCCTCAGATCTCTCATGACGTACCCAACACCTGAATACGCTGAAATGATTCCCCCCTCAAGACCGGCATCCTCAAACTTTCTTCTCAGGCGGGCACAGGCCACGCGCAAATACTGAACCTCACCCAATGCATTCGCACCCCACACCTTGTTGAGAAGCTCATTGTGTTCATGGAGCACGCCGGGATCCTTAACGAAGAGTGACAGGAGCCTGAACTCAATGTCACCGAGATGCACTTCCCGACCATTGAAAATGCACTGCCGCTTTTCAATGCAGATCCGGATTGGTCCGTTGACGAGCCACGTGAATTCGGATGCTGACGAGTTGTTCTTCGCCTGCGTACGTCTCAGAACCGCCTTGATGCGTGCCAGGAGCTCCTCCATCGAGAAGGGCTTGCAGACATAGTCGTCAGCCCCTAGATTGAAGCCCTTGAGCTTTGAGTTTGAATCAGCCTTCGCAGTCATGAAGATGATCGGCGTTTCACCCAGCTCTCGAATTCGACAAGCACATTCGAAGCCGTCCATTTCGGGCATCATCACGTCCATCAGCACAAGAGCGGGTTTCGGAGATTGCAACTCCAAAATTTCAAGTGCGTGCATGCCATCCGCCGCAGAGATGACGTCATAGCCTGCACGCTCAAGATTCGATGCCACAATGCGCCGAATCTTGGTTTCATCATCGACAATCAAAATGAGTGAGGGGGCTGAGGTATCCATTTTCCAAATTCTGTCCCTTTTAGGTTAGTAAGGCAGCTCGATGGTGAAACAGGTCCCGCATCCAGGCTCACCGTCAAGTGAAATAGTACCCTGATGAGCCCTGACAATGCCCTTGACGATCGCCAGCCCGAGGCCTGTTCCGCCTCTCTGTCGCGCGATGGTCATGTCGGCCTGATAGAAGCGCTCGAAGACATAGGCGGCCTTATCCTTCGGAATGCCAATCCCGTTGTCCTGCACTCGAATCCGTACCTTGTCGCCATCCCTGCGCACGTCAACGTGCACGACTGGGGGAACTCCTTCGCGGAAATAACGAGCGGCATTGCTGAAGAGATTGATGAAGACCTGAGTGATACGTTCAGGATCGAATTTGAAACACTCGGCCTCTGGATCGATGGTACGCGTCACCTTGAGCTCAAACCTTGCCTTGACAAGCTTTGCCGCCTTGTCAATCGGCGTTGCAATATGCATGATCTTGGGCATGAGCGAGATATGTCCGTCACGGAATCTTGTCAGATCGAGCCAGTCGTCAACAAGCCTGCGCAATCTGAAGCTTTCCTCCTGCATGTCCGCAAGGATCTGATCACGCTCCTCATCTTCCAGTCCGATCTGAGTGGCCAGCGTTTCGGCCTGAAGGCGAAGGGCTGTGATGGGAGTCTTGAGCTCATGAGCCACGATCGATATGAGCTGATCCTTGAGGCGCTCAACCTCCGCGTCAGCAGAAACATCCCTCACCAACAACCCAATATCAGGCGCCCCCGCATCAGGATTGGTAGACACGACGCTGAAGGCCGTTGCGTGATAGACCCGGCCCCCTTCATCATCCTTGGCACCCTTGACTGGTACCAGCTCATAAGTGCTACCATCCTCGAACTTTTTGGCAATCGGTGCAGGCGAGAAGCCGTCCTGATGTTTTTCACGAATTTCAAAGGCCTGCCGCAACGCAGCACTTACCAGACATCCAGGCTTGAGAGCAATCCCATCTCTGGCCATGCGCTCCTCGAGATAGGCGTTGAAACGAACCAGCACCCCATTGGAATCCATGAGAAGCACGCCTTCATTCATTGACGAGAACAGCTCCTCTAGAAGCTGGTGTTGCTGCACCGTTGACACGAGCAGATGATGATTATTGAGCTGAACGGCAAGCGAATTTGCCAAAAGTTCCAAGCTGTCACGCACCTCCCGTTTTTTCAACTCCTCCGCATCGGTCTCCAGCCAACCGTAGATTTTGTTCCCGTAACGAACCTGCACAAAAGCCGCACCTGACGGAAGATCCGGCCCCTCGTTCCCTTCCTGAAGGCTCGCGGACGTCCTAAACGCCAGAGAAGAAAGCCTGAGAAGCTGCTTGAAGCGCGCAACCGTCTCATCAGTCAGATGTACCAGTGACGTGTCAATCGGTGCCAGAAGTTTCTGAATGGCGGCCAGTTCTGCATTTCGGGTCGTGAGAGCGTCCGTTTTGGAGCGCACCTTCTGTTCAAGGAGCTTGTTCATCGAACGAAGACGTTCCTGCGTTTCTACAATCTCCCGCCCCATCTTCTCAAATCTTTCCGCAAGCTCCTGAAGCTCTGTTGGTGCGTCCGAAGAAATCGCCACCTCAACCTTCCCTGTCCTCGGAAAATCACCCACGGCATCGGAGAGCTCGCCTACGCTTCGACTCAACGGCCGGCTCACAGCGTATCCGACCACAAAGACAGAGCCGATGGCAAGCAGGAAGAAAAGACTGCCAACGATCAGGTTGTGCTGCAACTCAAGATTCCTAGCAGCCTTTGACTGGTCAAAAATCAGGTAATACTCGGTTTGGTTGAGTTTGACAGCTGTCCTGAAAACGCCATTTTTGTTGTCGGCCAACTTGTCGTCCATCACGTGCAGATCGGCATGAGCAAGCCCTGCCTTGATTTGCTCGAAATCCGAGTTTTCAATGGCAAGTGACGGATCGGTGGCGAAAAGCACCTTCCCCCTCTCATCGACAAGAAAAGCCTCTCCCCCACTTTCCTTCATCGCCTCTCGCAGCGAGGCAGCCACCACATCGACAGGCATGGAGATCTCCATGGTGATCTTCTGAAGCCCTGTAGCGTCAAAGGGAACAAGCGTGACATATGGCTTTTCATCCGTAGGGGGCTGACCGAAACTGTAGGTTTTACCCGTATTGAAATCCTTGATCCGCACGTGCGCATCGAGCAGGTCAGACTGAACTGTCCGATAGATCTCGCTCGCACCTGCGGGAGTCAACCCACCCTCCACATAAGAAGTGGTGAGATACTCATTGATTGCCTTGATCGCCCGATTGTGCAGTTCCCCATCAGCTGAATCGAGCTTTGTCTTGATGACCAGCGTCGAAAGTGACTGTCGCTCCACGACTAGAGACGACAGGGTTTCGATGTTTTTTTGATACAAGAGAAGGAACAGGATAAACGGAATAATGACCGTCCAACCGATCAACCCCGTCAGAATTTTTCGAAAGCTTCGAGGCTCTACAGGCTCCTCGATGAAGTCGTAGGGGTTGTAGTCCTTGTTGAGGTCCTCAGGGAAGAGCGAAAAATTGCGGTTCCTGTACCGCATGTTGTACACGTCTTCCTCGGGATTGGGACTCGAGGGGGGAATCCTGTGCTCAAAGTATTGGAAAACGACGTCAAGAACGTTCATGGTGGTGTCGCTTTTTGTCCGGTCATAGAGTCGGACGGGGTGCGCTCGGGATTGGAGTACCCACAACCTTAGCCCGTCCCACAAAGGTTTTCAATACAGTTTTCCCATGCCCTAGAAAGCGCCCGTCTCGGACCAACACCTGAACGGAATATGTCAAGATACTTCGAACGATTTTTTTGGATCGCTCGCCGCTTGGCAAGCCGTGAAAGCAAGCTTTCACGGCTACGCCGCGATTATGCGATCCGAAGCGCGTCAAGCCGCTTTAGGCCAATGAACGGCCTGCTCCCCACTAACGCGGGTCCCCTCCATTAAGTGGCCTTCCGGGCTTGACCCGATCAGCCTTGAGGGTCTATCGGGGTTAAGGAACTGTGAGCTAGCCATCCTGAATTGGGGAACGTTATCGCGAATCCAGCGACTGGGATTGCGCTCACGCGTCTGGAGGAGTACTAGCTGACGACGGACTTGAATGCACCGATCGATGCCCTTGAAACGACTCTCCGGGGTCACGTTGTTAATGCTTGAGGGCACCCACTGCTCGTTGTACTTCTTGACAAACTCACCGAGCTTGGTTCTGGCATCTTCCAAAGAGTGGTACTGCCGCTTTCCCATATACCCACGGTACTTCATGGTCTTGAAGAGCGACTCAATGAACGGATTGTCATTACTAACCCTCGGGCGACTACGTGAAGATTCCACCTCGTATTTGGCCAATAGAGCCAGCGTGCTTGCAGCCTTCATTGCGGCTCCGTTATCATGGCGCGACATCTGCAGGACATGCAATCTGGGACAATCTTCGGGACGTTCTTTTCCTTTTCCCTGATTCGTTCCCCGACGGCGAGTTCCCAGCCATCAGAACGAAAGACAGCTTTCGCAAAACTGGCCTGCCCCGCTCTCCCGCAATGCAGAGGGCGCACGATTCGATGAACCGCGCGCCCTCTTTTCAGGTCAGAGACGGGTCCCGCCGGCGGGACCCGTGGCCGTGATTACAGGAGGCCCTTGCCGTCGCGGGCGCCCTTGTGCATCTTGACCTTGTCGTTTTCGACAGGCACCACGTCGAAGCCCGTCACGCGATGGCCGTTGATCTGGGTGTAGAGCCAGAGGTCCATGGCGGCGCCGGCAACGGCGCCCTTCGTGACGTCCTTGGCCTTGAACGTGAAGACGACGTCGGTGATGCCGTCGTTGTTGACGTCCTTGTAGACCATCTTTTCAGCCGGAGCGAAGTTCTTCCACTGACGGGTGGAGTTGAGCTGGTTGGCGCTCATGCCGGCGCGAGTCGCCTCCATGTTGGCGCTCAGCACTTCGTGGCCCTTGGCGCCGAGCAGCGCGAAGTCGACCGTGCCGTCGCCGTCGGCCTTGACGACGTCGGCGAGGATCTTGACCTTGTTGGGCATCAGGCGGGCGTTTTCGGCCTGCATGATCTTGAGGACATGGTCATAGGACTTCTGGTTGTAGTCGTGCAGGAACTTCGTGCGTTCCTCGCCCTTGAGGCCGGCGGCCTTCTTCGTCACGGCGGCGCGGTCCTTCATGAATTTGTCTTCCTCAGCCTGGATGAGCTGCGTGCGCTTGGCGAGTTCGTCGCCGCGCAGGTAGTCGATGGCGTTGTTGGAGGCGCTGAAGACGCTGTGCGGCGTGAAGTCGGCGCGGTAGTCGAACATGGCGGGAGTGCCCGCGAAGTGTTCCTTCGTGGCCGTGGCCGGATCCGTGAAGGCGGTGCCCTTGGCGGGACCGGCGAGCGGATAGAGCGGCACGAAGACGGACTGACACGGACGGCCGAGCGTCTTCCAGGCTTCGGTGAGCGTCGGATCGGCCGTCAGGTTGTAAACGATCGAGTCATGGGACGTCGTGCGGCAGATGCCTTCGGACTTGGAGTGATAGAGCTCCTGGTCCTGACCGATGTAGTCCTCGTGCAGGCGCAGGAGGGCCATGGCGTCCTTGACGCCAAGCTTGCGGTCGATGACGGCGCTGTACGGGAACTTTTCAGGATCGTTGTATTCGACGCCCGTGAGGAACTTCCAGGCGAGGACGTTGCGGTTGGCGTTCCAGCGTTCATGGCGAACGGATTCCTGAGCCACGACCTTGCGCCAGTTGAAGATCGGGTTCTTGGCGTCATGGCGGCCGTCCTTGATGGCGCGCTCGACCTGCTTGGGCTCGATCTTCCAGGTTTCCTTGTCGTTCAGGTCAACCTTGTCCATGAGGAAGTTGTTCGGGATGTAGACGACTTCGTTGTCGTGAATCTTGCGGGCGACCCAGCTGTTGCCCTGATGGATGGCGAGCTGCCAGGCTTCGTTGGCGTCGGCGAACGTATACGTGCGCCCATCGTGGAAGTAGCCGAATTCGGCGAGCAGCTTCGTCGCGATGTCCACTGCCTCGCGGGCGGAGTGAGCGCGCTCGGCCACCAGACGGCGAATGCCGTAGCCGATGCCGCCGTCCTTGACTTCCATGCGGTCGGCGTCGAAGATCTCGCCGCACCAGTTCGTGGCGACCACGACGCCGGCGTCGTTGAAGAAGCCGTCGGCGAAGCTCGCGCCGTCAGGAACGAAGGTCTGGGTCCAGTAGAAGCCCAGCGTCTCCTCGACCTGCGGGATTTCGGCCGCGAACTTCTCGAACTTCAGCATTTCGCCCTTCTTGTGCTTGGCGGGCGGAACATAGTGCTGCATGTTGAAGAGACGGCCGCCGTTGTCTTCGTTGTGGGCGACGATGATGTTGCCCGTTTCGGAAACGGCCTTGCCGATCACGAGCGTGCTGCAGGCCTGGGCCGTGCCGACGGCGGCAAGCAGCGAGGCAACGGCGATCAGAGACTTCTTGAACATTTTCGAACTCCTTTGTCATGAGAACGACGGGCCCGTGGTCGCTGGTCCGCCGAAATTGGTCGCCACGAAGTCTATAGACCCGCAAACGCAGGCACCACGGTGTTTCCGAGGGGTTGACAACGGCAAGAAAGTCAATTAATGGCGACATATGCGGCACGACCGCACGGAGCGATTCCCGAGAACGGCTCAAGACAAAGGCATTGCAGATGCAGCGCCATTTCGCCATCAACTGCTCGAATTTTTCGTGCAGCCGGACTTCGGGATCTCCTGCTTCGTCGGCGGCTCCTTCGCCGTCGTGCCCTTGGTCAGGTCTTGCCCCGGCTTGTCCTCCGACTTCAGCTCGTCCTTCGAGGGATCGGGCTCTTTCGATGCGGAGGGTACCGTCGGACGCTTCGCGAATGTGTAGGAAACGCTCTTGGAGCCCGAAATCAACGAGCAGCCTTTTGCCAGCCACTCCTCTTCGGACAGGACGACCACAATCAGTCCCCGTAAGGGTTCGATCAGATGGTTTCAGAACGTGCGCGGCGGTATGTTTTCAGTGACATCTTTATCTGGAAGAGGAGCCGACATGACCGACCTTTCCCGCCGCACGCTGCTCAAGACCGCTGCAGGCACGCCTCTGCTTGCAGGCGCCTCCATTGCCTCCGCCAAATGCACGGACCCGATGCCCGCCAAATGGGACGAAACCTTTGACGTCGTCGTCATCGGCTCGGGCTTTGCGGGGCTTGCCGCCGCCATCGAGGCCCGTCTGGCGGGCGCATCCGTCTGCGTTCTCGAGAAAATGCGCACCATCGGCGGCAACTCCATCATCAACGGCGGCATCATGGGCGTTCCCTGCTCTCCGATGCAAAAGCGCGAGGGCCTCGAGGATTCGCCTGAACTGATGGCGCAGGACATGATCCGCGAGGATGCAGGACTCAATCATCCTGACAAGGTACTGCACTTGTGCAAGGAAGCACTGCCGACCTGGGAGTGGACCGTGAAGGAGCTCGGCGTCGAATGGGTTCAGGAGCGCGTCGCACAGGAAGGCGGCCACTCCGTTCCCCGCTGCGCGATCACGAAGAACGGCTCAGGCTCGGCCATCGTCCTCAAGGAAGTCGAAAAGCTCAAGAGTCTCGGCGTCGAGCCGCGCACCCGCGTCCTCATGGAAAGGATCGTTCGCGACGGCGACGGCCGCGTCAAGGGCGTTCAGGTCCGCGAAGGCTACAAGTTCCCGGACCGCAGCTCGGGCAAGGTGAAATTCATCGCCGCAAGGCGCGCCGTCGTCCTTGCGCACGGAGGCTTCGGCGCCGACGTGAAGTTCCGCTCGATTCAGGATCCGAAGCTCACCGACAAACTCGGCACCACCTGCCAGCCGGGCGCCACGTCTGAAGCCTGGCGCGAGGCCGCCCGCATCGGCTGCCACATGATCCAGACCGACTGGATCCAGTGCGTGCCGTGGACAGCGCCGTCGGAAAAAGGCATGGGCATTGCGCTCTTCTTCGCGCAGGGCGCGGCCGCCATGTTCGGCGTCTGGGTCGAGGACCGGAACGGCTCCCGATTCGTTGATGAGCTCGCCAACCGCAAGGTCCGTGCGGACGCCATCATGAACCTCCTCAACCAGGGCGTGCACTGCTACGCCGTGGCTGACGCAGGCGGCGTCAAGCCCATGGGCATCTCCCGTCCGGGCCTTCTCGAGAAGGCGCTCGAGCGCGGCTGCGTGCGCAGGTACGACACGCTCGAGGCGCTGGCGGAAGGTGAAAAGATCAATCTCGAGGGCCTCAGGAAGAGCATCGCCGAATGGAACGAGGCCGTGAAGACGGGCCGCGACGCGCATCTCAGCCGCTACGTCAACAAGAAGGCCGTGCCGATGGGCACAGGGCCCTGGTATGTCTCCGCCATGGTTCCGAAGGTCCACCACTGCATGGGCGGCATCTACACCGACATGCAGGCGCACGCGCTCGACGTCGATGCAGACGAACCCATTCCCGGACTCTACGCCGCAGGTGAATCCACGGGTGGCGTGCACGGCGCCGTGCGCCTCGGATCCTGCGCCGTGACGGACTGCATCGTATACGGTCGAATCGCGGGCCGCAATGCCGCCAAGGAGGCGCCCTGGAGCTGAGTCAATCCTGAAAGGGACGGAAGGCTCCTGAGTCCTCCGTCCTTCTTCCGTCCCACAGAAACAGAAAGCCGTGCGAGCCGCAAGACCGCACGGCTTTCATGAATCCTCTGCCGACTTGAGCTTCCGAAGCATCATTTCGGGCAGGCGCCGCAACGATCCGCTCGAGGATCTGCAGAACTGACGGAGTCTCCCGGTCCTCAGTCTTCTCCACCTCTTTTCTGAGGTCCTCTCCTGATCGAAGCACCGATCGTCACGACGAGCACGACCAGGGCGAGCATGCTGAGAAAGACCGTCGAGGACATGAAGCCGCCGACGCCTGCAGCCATGAAGAGCGACATCATGATGCGGCCGAAGTTGTTGAACATGAACCTCATGCCCACGATGTCGCCCACCGATTCGGGCGGCGCGTACTGGAAGATCGTGCTCATCGAAAGCGGCCTGACCAGACCGAATCCAAAGCCCGCCACCGACACGACGACCAGCAAGAACACGAATCCGTCGGCCAGTGCGGCGCCCGAGAGCGCGACGCCGCCCAGCAGCAGCGCGTTGCGAAGTTGAGGCAGAAGCGTCCTGTGATTGGCGCGCACGGACAGAAGCGAGCTTGCGGCCACCTGCGCGAGCGCGCACGCCGAAAGGAGCGTCCCCGTCAGGGTCGTCGTGAGGCCCATGCCACCGCCCGCCGTGGGAACGAGAATGTCGAGAATGCAAAAGAGCGCGTTGACGCCCGAGCCCGCCACCACGCCCGCAAGCAGCGGCCCCGAGCCCGCGAGGCGTCTGATGTTCACGAGCAGGTCCGTCGACTCGACGAGACCATGCGCCCTGAGGTCCGAGCGCGACACGCCGGAGGAAAGGAAGGAAAGCGCCAGAGAGACCGCCAGCACGATGAAGGGCATCAGGTCCGGATCCTGCGAGAAGAGCGCACCGATCGCGACGGGCATGGCAATCTCGCTCACGTTGCTCAACAGGCACATTCTCGAAAAGCGCGAGACGCGGTCCGCCGCGCCGAAGAGTCCGCCGATGCCGCGATAGCCTGCCGTTGCGGCGAGCATTAGCGTCATGCCCGTGAGCATCCAGGCGACGGCGAGGGCCGCTGGCACCTCATGCTGCGTCGCCAGAAATCCCGCGCCCGCACAGCAGAGCGCCGCGCAACGGTTGAGCGGCGAAGGCCCGAAGCGGTTGTAGAGCCGTCCCGCATAGATCGTGAAGACGGCGCAGGCCACGGAACTCGCCGCCATGACGGCACCCATCCAAGCCGCACCCACGCCGTGCGAGACCGCCTCGAAGATGAGCGTGAACTGCAGGCACCGCGCCGCAAGGCCGAGCAGGTACCACTGCGCGAAAAGGCGCCGAAAGGCTGTGCGAAGCTGCAGCGAATCCATGAAGTGTCCGATTGAGCGTGCCGAAGGAAGGCACGAGGCCTGCTGCGGACAATTGAACCACCTGTCGCGGAAGCGTTCCGGGACAGAACAATTGTCAATTGTAACCCCGCCGTACGCCCCGAATGGGACAATATTCGTGAACGACCCTATGCGAGAGCGGGAAACGATGCACGATGCTCAGGCCTGACCCGAAGTGCGGCCTTGCGTCACGCCATCGGCGGAAAAGTCTTCAGCCCAGCTTTCTGCGAAGAGACGCCTTTTCCTCGAGCCTGCACAGAGGCTTCAGACCGAAGGCGACGAGCATGTCGTCGAAAACCTGACCTTCATGAAGACGCAGGAAGAACGGCACCTGAGGATTGGCTTCTTCAAGGGCGACCTCAGCCTCCCTCAAGACCTGACACAGCCGATGCGCCGTCAGATCCATTCCCTTGGTTTCCTTCAGGACGCGCATCATGACCTTTTCCATCACAAGACAGATCCAGGCGCTCACAATGCAGCCCTTCAGGGCGTCCCCCGTCGGGACGGGATCCGACGCACTTTCCTCAAGCCTGAACGGCTCGGCCATCCCGGAAAGACTTTCGACAAGCCTTACGATCCGCTTGGGACTTTCGTCCGTCAGATTCGTGCGGATGACGCGAAAGCCCGCCCAAAGTCGTCTGAAGAGGAAGCCGTCGGCGTCGAGCCCGTGCTTGGAAAACTCAAGCTCATGCAGATCCTCAAGGGCCCTTCCGGTTGAAGAGGTCGCGATCATCGCAAGCTCCTGCGGACCGGCCTCATCGGGCTCGATCAAGCCGAATCGGAAGACGTCCTCCTCGTCCTCAAAGGAAAGGCGGGGCCAGCCGCCCGATGCAGGCATCCGCTTCGCGAGGCCGTCGTCGCAAATCTTCGCCGAAACGGCGAACCCGAAGCCCGAGGCCTGCAGGCTTCAAGCATGCGACGGCAATCGGCCCCGCACATCATGCGGTGCTCGCCCGTGTAGGCCGAGGCGCAAAGCGGCACGGTTCTTTCGCCAACGCCCTGAAAAAGCCTCGCATACAGCCTGTCCATGACGATGGGCTCGGGCAGCGCCTCGGGCGCGGGCCCGGACGTCATTTCAAGCAGGGCCTCGACACCCGTCTGATAGCGGACCAACTCGGACCAGTTGCCGGCAAAACCCGAAGAGCCGTTGCCGGAGAAGAAGTCGGCATATGCGCCGTAGACCTGCGCACGGGATTCGGCGAGATCGTTCACAAGA
>ERZ831773.1041-NODE-1041-length-32414-cov-3.485707_pt1 | contig 32414 bp, 27 predicted proteins | sample MGYA00519696_ERZ831773 | MGnify/ENA primary metagenome ERZ831773 (study PRJEB31850, sample SAMEA3708720) | human gut metagenome | biome: human gut; feature: human-associated habitat; material: faeces | place: China | collected 2014 ...
TAGCCAAGAAAGACCTGTGGCAATTCCCGAAAGTACAAGGAATATCCAACTTTTTGCGGTTGTATCCTGTATTCCGCTTTGTGCACCTGTCATAAAGACAATTCCCCATGCCATTATAAGTACAACGATTGTTCTTATTGCGGTGGCAAGGTTTGAGTTTATGTCGCTTATTCCGATTTTTGCAAGTATTGATGTAAGTGCAGCGAAAACTGCCGATAGTATTGCGTAAATTACCCAACTGTCTTTAAACATTTTAATTCATCTCTTTTGTATTGCTTTTTGTATGTGATAATGAGTCACTCGCGGTCGGCGAACGTAGGGAGCGGCACCTCGACGTAACGAAAGCCACCCCACAGTCAGCTATGCTGACAGCTCCCCTCAATGGGAGCCGAACTAAGCCTCTCATTGAGGAGAGGTGCCTGAAAGGCGGAGAGGTGGCATACGATAGACATAGTTTTGAGATGTTGCCACACCACGGTCAACTAAGTTGACAGCTCCCCTCAAGGGGAGCCTTGTAGGGGCGATCATTGGTCGCTCTATAATTAAATATCAAGGTTTGAAACATATTTCGCGTGTTTTTCAATAAACTCACGACGCGGTTCAACCTTATCGCCCATAAGTATGGTAAATGTTTCGTCCGCAATCATTGCGTCCTCGATATCAACCTTTAACATAGTTCTCTTAGCAGGGTCCATTGTGGTTTCTTTAAGTTCGGCAGGGTCCATCTCACCAAGACCTTTATAACGCTGAACTTTTGCACCGGGTCCCATTTCGGCTATAAGTCTGTCACGTTCATCGTCCGTAAACGCAAACTTTTCAACAAGGTTTTTATTCTTACCCTTGAACACCTTGAAAAGTGGCGGTTGTGCGATATACACATTACCGTTTTCGATAAGCGGACGCATATGTCTGAAGAAGAATGTCAAAAGCAATGTTCTGATATGCGCACCGTCAACATCGGCATCCGCCATAATAACGATTTTACCGTATTTTAAATTATCGATATTGAAATCATCGCCGATACCTGTACCGAGTGCCTGTATAATAGGTAACAACTTTTCGTTTGAGTAAACCTTGTCAATTCTTGATTTTTCAACATTAAGCATTTTACCCCAAAGAGGAAGGATTGCTTGGAAACGTCTGTTTCTGCCTTGCTTTGCGCTGCCGCCGGCACTATCACCCTCGACTATAAACAATTCTGCATAATCCGCACCCTCATCGGTACATCTTGCAAGTTTACCCAAAAGCGAAGAATTGCTGCTTGAGTTTTTACGCGATGCCTCACGAGCCTTTTTGGCAGCCTCACGAGCACGTGACGCGGTCAAAGTCTTTTCGATAATAATTTTTGCGATTTTAGGATTTTCCTCAAGGAATGCAGAAAGCTTATCGTTTAAAGCATTTTCAACAAGCGCTCTTGCCTCACTGTTACCAAGCTTTGTTTTCGTCTGACCCTCAAACTGTGCCTCGACAACCTTAACGCTGATTACTGCGGTAAGTCCTTCACGGGTATCTTCGCCCGATAGGTTAGGGTCTTTTTCTTTTAGTAAATTATTCTTTTTTGCGTAGTCATTTATGACACGTGTAAGACCTGATTTAAAGCCTGTTTCGTGCGTACCGCCTTCGCCTGTGTGAATGTTGTTTGCGAAGCTTAGAAGTGACTCTGTATATGATGTTGTGTACTGCATAGCAACTTCAACCATCATATCCTCACGCTGTGCTTCAAAGTAAATAATATCATCGTGAAGCGGGTCTTTGTTTCTGTTTAAGTATTGTACAAATTCCTTTATACCGCCTTCTGCGTGTAGAGTGACCGTTTCGGGATTTTCAACACGATAATCGGTAAACAGGATTTTTACACCCTTATTAAGAAATGCCTGTTCACGAAGTCTTTTTAAAAGTACATCGTAATCAAATTCAAGCACTTCAAAAATTTCGGGGTCAGGCTTAAATGTAATTTTTGTACCGGTCTTGTCGGTATCACCGATAACCTTTAGTTTACAAGTAGGCTTACCGCGTTCGTAACTTTGATAATGAACGTGTTCGCCGTCGCTTACTTCTACTTCAAGATGTTCCGAAAGTGCGTTTACAACAGAAGAACCGACACCGTGCAAACCGCCCGATACCTTGTATCCGCCGCCGCCGAATTTACCGCCGGCGTGAAGAATTGTAAGTACAACTTCGACTGTCGGAATACCCTGCTGTGGGTGAATACCGACAGGAATACCACGACCGTTATCTGTAACGGTCACTGAATTGTCAGGGTTTATATCAACTTTAATTTCCGTACAATAGCCTGCAAGTGCCTCATCAATAGAGTTGTCTACGATTTCATAGACAAGGTGATGCAGACCTGCCGACGAGGTAGAGCCGATATACATACCCGGACGTTTTCTTACTGCGTCAAGACCTTCGAGTACCTGTATTTGACTTTCGTCATAGGTGGTTTCAATCTTTTCCAAATCACTCATATTTTTTTCTCCCTTTATCTTAATTTTATCCGTTTTGCGTATATTATAAACCACGTTTTGCCAATACTTTTGAAGAAACGGAGGATATAAAAACTTTCGTTTCGTCTTTTTCCTTAACTACAACAAATGATTTCGGCAAATCGTCGGTTGAATTTATAATAAGACCGTTTTTTTGAGATTCGGCAAGGAAGTTTCTGCCGAGCCTTGAAACAGTCGTATTATCCATATCAAATATTCCTATTATATCTTTTGTGTTTACAACAATGTTTTCCTCAACTCTAAGGTACATTAATTTTCCTCCCTTACGACAGAGCCGTTTTTTATTTTAAATAACTTCGTATTGTCGGTGCTTTCGATAAGGTCGGTGTCCGTTGAAGTTATAAGAACTTGCTTATCGCGAATTTTCTGCGAAAGGTACATTCGGCGGTTAATGTCAAGCTCACTCATTATATCGTCAAGCAGAAGTATCGGATATTCGCTTTTTATGTGATGAATGTAATCGGCTTGTGCAATTTTCATTGACAGTGCAGATGTACGCTGTTGACCTTGTGAGCCGTAAATTTTCGCCTCACTGCCGTTGATTGTGATGTGCAAATCATCTCGCTGTACGCCGACTTGGGCGGAGGCTAAATCAATTTCGCGTCTTTGATTTTTTTCAAGATATTCGTATATCGAATCTTTATCATCACCGCTTGCCCTCATACCCGGCATATACGATATTTGCAATTTTTCACCCGATATTTCATTTTGTATAGTGGCTGAAAAGTTATTTATCAACTTGACAAAATCGGTGCGGTATTTGATGATTTTTTCGCCCTCTGTGGCAAGCTGTTCATTCCATACGGAAAGCATCATATCCGACTTTGCACCTTTTGCACGAAGAACTTTGAGTAAGCTGTTTTTTTGACCCAACGCCTTGTGATAGTCGATTAGGCTTGTAAGGTATCGCGGATAAAGCTGACTTACCGATGAATCGATAAACTTTCGTCTTGCGGACGGCGAACCTTTGACAAGCTCCAAATCTTCGGGTGAAAACATTACAACATTGAGATAATTCATAAGTTTGCTTAGTTTTGTTATCTGAACGTGGTTGATTTTAATGTTCTTTCTGCCATTTTTCATAAGCTGCATAGCGGCTGTGTAATCACGTTCCGAATCGTGAAAATCAAGCGACAGACGCGAAAAATCTTCACCGAATTTTATAAGCTCTTTATCGGACTTTGCTCTGTGACTTCTGCCTTGTGAGAAAATATATACCGCCTCTAAAATATTTGTTTTACCCTGTGCATTGTCGCCGTAAATCACGTTTGTGTACGGGGAAAACTCAATTTTTTCGGAAGTATAATTTCTGAAATTCGCAAGGGACAGTGAGGAAATATACATTTATTCCGCTCCTACTTCGACTTCGACTGTCGCGTCCTCAAATTCGACCGTAACTTTGTCACCCGGACGGATTTTCTTGCCGCGCATTGTGCAAACTTCACCGTTTACCGATACGATACCGTCAAAAATCATATCCTTAGCCATAGCACCGCTTTCGGCAAGTGCGGAAAATTTAAGCAGTTGGTCAAGTTTTATATATTCGGTTGTGATGTTTATATTCATTTTTTCCATAAGACTTTATTCCTCAATAAATTATTAATTCTGTAATCTTGTTACAGATGTAACACCTTGAATTTGAACTATTTTCTTTTTTAGAAGTGCAAGATCGGAGGTGTTTCTGATTTCGACACCGATTTGTATAATTGCGATACCTTTTTTGTTTACATACGCATTTACCGATTTAAAAGGTATTTTAAGTGCCGAAAGAATGTTTGTGATTTCAAGCAAAACACCGTCGCGGTCAGGTGCTTCCACCTGCAAGTTGGCAATGTATGACGTACTGCGTTCATCGTCCCACCATACGTCAATAAATCTGCCCTTGTCTTCTTCGGACATTGACTGCGGATTCATATTCGGACAGTCGCGTCTGTGAACACTTACGCCTCTGCCTTTCGTGATAAAGCCGACAATATCGTCACCGGCAACGGGGTTACAGCAACGAGCAAGACGTACAAGACAGTTATCGATGTCTTTAACAACGATACCTTTGCTTGAAGCGTGACGTTTAGCCGGTTCGGCTTGAACGGTTTTGCTTTCCTCGTTGTATACCGCCTCAAGATTTTTCTTTGCTTCAAGAGTTTTGTTCAGCTTTGTCCATTCGTCGCGAAGTCTGAAAACAACTTTTTGTGCGGTAAGTCCACCGTAGCCGACGCTTGCGTATAGGTCGTCAATACTTTGAAAACCGTATCTTCTCAAAAGAATAGCAATCCATTCTTGCTTGAAAAGCTGTTCGTGAGTGTTGCCGATACGTCTTAATTCACGTTCGATAAGTTCTTTGCCGTGTTCAATATTTTCGTCACGTCTTTCGCGTTTAAACCACTGATTAATCTTGTTTTTAGCCTGTGAAGTGCGACAGATTTTCAGCCAGTCACGGCTCGGACCGTGCGTATTTGCGGTTAGAATTTCAACTATTTCACCGTTTTGTACCATATAGTTGTTCGGAACGATTTTTCCGTTTACCTTTGCACCGCTCATTTTATATCCGACTTCCGAGTGTATTGCAAAAGCAAAGTCAATAACCGTACTTTTTGCAGGAAGTGAAATAACTTTACCTTGTGGGGTAAATACGAAAACTTCTTCTTCAAACAAGTCGAATTTAAGTGTGTTAAAGAAATCGTCGGTATCTATAATATTTGTCTGTGTATCAAGCAGTTGACGTACCCATTCAAGTTTTGAATCCATATCGGTTTTACCTGATATACCTTCTTTGTACTTCCAGTGTGCCGCGATACCGTTTTCGGCAATTCTGTGCATTTCCCAAGTACGAATTTGAATTTCAAAAGGTGTACCGTTAGGACCTATAACCGTTGTATGAAGTGATTGATACATATTCGGTTTAGGCATTGCGATATAGTCCTTGAAACGCATAGGAACGGGAGTGTATAAATCGTGTACCATACCGAGTACCGCGTAACAGTCCGCAACGGTATCAACAATAATTCTGACTGCGAAAAGGTCGTAAAGTTCGTCGATTGTCTTGTTCTGCGTGTACATTTTTCTGAAAATACTGTAAAAATGCTTTGCACGTCCTGTAACTTGACTTTTAATATCCATTTGGTCAAGTTTTTCACGGAGTACGTCCATAATGTCGCGTATGTACTTTTCGCGTTCGTCTTTTTTCTGATTTATGCTTTGACGAATTTCTTCGTATGCGACAGGATCAAGGTACTTTAAAGCCAAATCTTCAAGTTCGATTTTGATTTTTGACATACCGAGACGGTGGGCAAGAGGAGCATATACGTCAAGCGTTTCTTTTGAAATTAAAAGCTGTTTTGCACGCGGCATAAAGTTCAATGTACGCATATTGTGCAGTCTGTCGATTAGCTTTATTATAACAACGCGTATATCCTTTGCCATTGCAAGAAACATTTTTCTTAAGTTTTCGACCTGCTGTTCCTCACGGGTGTTGTATTTGATTTTTCTAAGTTTCGTAACTCCGTCAACAAGTTCCGCAACGCTTTTGCCGAATATCGTTTCGATATTCTCATAAGTGTAAGGTGTATCCTCTACAACATCGTGTAAAAGTGCCGCCGAAATTGCCGTTGCGTCAAGCGAAAGCTGTGCCGCAATGTATGCAAGCTGAACAGGGTGCTCGATATACGGCGCACCGCTGCGACGAAATTGGTGACTGTGAGCAGATTTTGCAAGCTTATAGGCAACGTAAATCATATCTGTGTTGGCATTCGGGCTGTAACCCTTAACCATACCGATAATTTTATCTACAAGTACATCTGTATCATCAGCGTGTTGAGGTATTTTTTCCGGTGAGAGAATTACCGGCTCTTTTGATTCGGGCATATGCTCACTTCCTTTTTATGTCTTTTAAAATTAGTTGTACGGTTTCATTCCCTTGATAATGGTTAATGTCCATTTGGAATGCTATATTTACAGTATCGCTTTGATGGATAAATTCCGCAAATTCACCCATTCCGAAGCCGATACAGTTTATTGTCTGATTATTTTTCACAATGCGAAGTCTTAAATGCTTGTTATCTGCACCGACAGGGGCGATATTCATAACCTGTGCGTGTGCAAGTGCGAATACGGGCTTTTCGTTGTTCATACCGAACGGCTCAAGTTTTGAAAGCAGTTTTGCATTTTCAAGAGTTACGGAACGCTCTGAAAGCGGACAGTCAATATCGACTGTCGGTATCATATCCTGTTCGGTCAATACTTCGTCTGCATATTTGTTTATCTCTTTTATGAATGAGTCAATATCGGACATATTGACGTTCAATCCTGCCGCCACTGCGTGACCGCCGAAATCAATAAGCTGTTTTTCGCAATGCGTAAGTGCGTCAAAAAGGTTGAAACCTTTTATACTTCTTCCCGAACCTTTTCCGACACCGTTAGTGTGGGAAATAAGTATGCAAGGCTTGTAATACATATCACATAACCTTGACGCAACAATTCCGATTACGCCTTGATGCCAATTTTCCTGTGCAAGCACGATAACTTTTTTCTTTTCAAAATTCGGATCTTTTGCAATCAATTCCAATGCCTCGTCAAATATTTGACGTTCGGTTTGCTGGCGTTCTTTATTTTCAGTATCAAGTAAAAGTGCCAATTCTCTTGCACGGCTTTCGTCATTTGTAAGCAGCAGTTCAACGGCTGTTGCCGCACTGCCGAGTCTACCTGCGGCATTCAATCGCGGTGCGATTGAAAAAGCAATCGTTGACGCGTTTAAAGGTTTATCCAAAACACCTGCAACTTCCATTATTGCACGAATGCCTATTCTTTTTGGATTGTGCAAAAGTTTTAAGCCTTTATCAACGATAACTCTGTTTTCGCCCAAAAGCGGTACAACGTCGGCAATAGTGCCGAGAGTGGCAATATCGACATATTGGTTAAACACATCTGTGGTTTTAAGTCCGTTTTTAATTGCAAGAGCCAAAATAAGCTTGAAAGCCACACCTACTCCTGCAAGTGCGTCAAACGGATAGTCGCAGTCGGGTCTTTTCGGGTTTAAAATAGCCACCGCGGCTGTCGGAAGTCGGTCTTTGCAAGTGTGGTGGTCGGTAATAATAACGTCCATTCCCTGAAGTTTTGCAAATTCCACTTCACCGATAGCGGTTATACCGCAGTCAACGGTTATCATAAGTTTTATACCTTGTTTGAATAGCTTGTTTACAGCCATGATGTTTATACCGTATCCCTCACCTTTGCGGTCAGGTATGTAGTATTCGACATCTGCACCGAGTGAAAGTAAAAATTTATATAAAAGTGCGGTTGAGGTAATTCCGTCAACGTCATAGTCACCGTAAACCGCGATTTTTTCGTTGTTTTGAATTGCGTTTGTTATGCGTTCGACTGCCTTGTCCATATCAAGCATAAGCATTGGATTTATAATATCAGCCATTGATTTTCTCAGATAAGGTGCAATATCCTTGCTTTCAATTCCTCTGTTTAAAAGTATGGTTGAAATAACGCGGGGAATATGGTGTTCCTTAGATATTTCGTCAATGGTTTCTTCTTTGATTTTTTTACTTTTAATATTCCAAATCTTATCTATCATATTTTACTCCAAAACGCAATTTTTTTAACATAAATACTACTTATTATTATAACATTTTTTTAAGAAAAATTCAAGTAAAACAGGCTTTTTTGAATAAAATAATCAACAATGGTTAAAATAGAATTTGAAGAAGGGAGTGAATATAAATGAGCAGTAAATTCAATAATTGCAATAACCAAAACCAACAGCAGAACCAGAACCAAAATCAGCAACAAAACCAACAGCAAAATCAAAAACAAAACAAGAAAAATAATAACTTTAACAATCAAAAAAACAACCAAAACAATTTTTAAGAAAAAAACGGCATTGCGGAAAAATTGCAATGCCGTGTTTTTTGTTTTTATTTTTTCAGAGTTCCAAGACTTGCGGCTTTAAGATAGGCGTTAATAAAACCGTTTAAGTCGCCGTCCATAACCGCACCGATATTACCCATTTCAAAACCTGTTCTAAGGTCTTTAACCATGGTGTAAGGCTGGAATACATATGAGCGGATTTGACTGCCCCAACCGTTATCCATCTGTTCGCCTTTGATGTCGGAAATCTTTTCTTTCTGCTGTTGCTCGGCAAGCTCGACAAGCTTTGCTTTAAGCATTTTCATTGCGTAATCTCTGTTTTGGTGTTGAGAACGCTGTGTTTGACAAGATGTTACGACACCTGTCGGGATATGTGTAAGACGGACTGCGGAACTTGTCTTGTTGATATGCTGACCGCCCGCACCGCTTGCACGGAATGCTTCCATCTTAATATCTTCGGGACGAATATCAACTTCCACGTTGTCGTCAAGTTCGGGCATAACTTCGATTGATGCGAATGAAGTCATACGCTTGCCGGCAGAGTTGAAAGGTGAAATTCTCACAAGACGGTGTACGCCTTTTTCGGCTTTAAGATAGCCGTAAGCGTTAAGACCGTCGATTTCTATTGTACAGCTTTTTATACCTGCTTCGTCACCCGGAAGTGAATCGAGAACAGTTGCGGTATAGCCGTTTTTCTGCGCCCACATTTGATACATACGGATAAGCATTTCGCACCAATCCTGTGCCTCTGTACCGCCTGCACCTGCGTGGAACGTCATAATTGCGTTGCTTTTGTCGTAATGACCGCTTAAAAGTGTTTCAAGCGTCATTTTGTCAATATCCGCCTCAATTTCTTCAGCTGCCGAAACAACATCGGGTAACATACTTTCGTCGTTTTCCTCGTTTGCAAGGTCGATTAAAACAAGTGTATCTTCCCATTTTGAAACAAGGCTGTTAAATGCCTCAACCTTGTCTTTTAATTGCTTTGTTTTTTGAAGAACTTTCTGTGAATTATCCATATCGTCCCAAAATCCGGGCTGGGCACTTTGTTCTTCAAGTTTTGTTATTTCACTTTCCGCACCTGCGATGTCAAAGTGAATCCCTCAAATCGTTTATGCTGTCTTCAAAGCCTTGCAGCTTTAGTCTGTACTCATCGTACTCTAACACATTTATCACTTCTTTCGTTTTATTTGTTAATTTCCGTAAATCTTGTGAATTTCATCGGAATAAGTACCATCTTGATTATACACATAAAGCGGAGGTAAAAGCTTTAATTCCTCACCGCCGTCACGCATACCCTCGATTAATACCATATTCGGTACTTTATCATATGACGGATGGACGAAACGCATACGCTTCGGCTCTATTTTATATTTACGCATGGCACACATAATGTCTACAAGTCTGTTAGGTCTGTGAATCATAAAAAATCTGCCTTTCGGAATAAGCAGTTTTGCACTGACGTTTATAACATCATCAACGGTACACATAACCTCGTGACGTGAAATTGATTTTGTGTCAATATCATTTTGATTACCGCTGCCGCACTTCATATACGGCGGATTACAGGTTATTTTGTCAAAACTGTCACGACCGTATATAGAAACTGCGTTTTTTAAATCGCCGCATTCTATGGAAATACGCTCGCCAAGCTTATTATGTTCCACACTGCGCTGTGCCATTTGTGCAATCTCTTCCTGTATTTCAAGGCCGAAAATTTTCGGTGTGTTTGTTTTTGCGGATAAAAGCAAGGGTACAATACCTGTACCTGTGCATAAATCAAGTGTTTTTTTAGACCTTGTTTCCTTTGCAAAATCGGATAATAAAACAGCGTCAATACCAAACTTGAAACCGTTTTTCTTTTGGATTATGAAAAGACCGTTTTGCAAATCGTCCAAACATTCATCGTCTTTTATCATCAGTCCTCGTTTGCAATGTTGTCAACAACCGCAAAGCTGATTTCGCCTGCTGCCGCAACTTGACCGCCTACTGTTGCTTTTACGTTTGCTTTACCCATTCCGTGACGGTAAGTAACCAAATCAGCGTGAAGCTCCAATGTATCGCCCGGAACTACCTGACGGCGGAATTTGAAATTGTTGATACCTGTGAATACACCGAGTTTACCTCTGTTTTCAGGCATTGACAAAAGCATTACAGCACCGACTTGTGCAAGTGCCTCTGTAATAAGTACGCCCGGCATAATTGGGTTACCCGGGAAGTGACCTGTAAATTGAGGTTCGTTTGCCGTTACGTTTTTGATACCTGTTATGCTTTTGCCTTCTTCAAAATCAACGATTTTGTCTATAAGCAAAAACGGATAACGGTGCGGAAGAATTTTTTGGATTTCTACGTTTGTTAGTGTGATTGGTTCGTTTTTCATAATTAATATATCCTCTCTTTTTTAATCTCTGATGTATGCTTTTTTGTGGAATATATGAGTCGGCTCGGTAACTGTGTCGATATTGTCAAGTGCAATTCCCGCACCTTTTGCAACGCAGTCGATTATATCCGGTGCAAGCACCACTTTGACGCCGATGTCGTCCGAAATACGCTTGTCCAAACCGTAAATCAAAGAACCGCCGCCTGTCATTATTATTCCGTCTTGTATAATGTCACCGTGAAGTTCGGGAGGTGTTTCTTCAAGCACTTCCTTAATTCTCTCAGTCATATTATAAACAAAATCATCAAATGCGGGGTATAGGTCGTTTGAAGAAATAGTTACTTCTTTCGGAAGCCCCGAAAGTACGCTGATACCTTTTGCTTTGCATAACAGCTCATTTGAACGCGGTATAACACCGCCGATTTCCATTTTAATTCTTTCGGCTGTTCGCGGACCGATAATCATACCCATTTCTTTGCGCATATAACGAATAATCGCCTCGTTAAATTCGTCACCGGCGATTTTCAGCGAACGGCTGACAACGATACCGCCAAGCGATAATACTGCAATGTCGGTTGTACCTCCGCCTATGTCTACAACCATAGTACCGTGCGGACGTGAAATGTCAAACCCTGCACCGAGTGCCGCAGCAACAGGTTCTTCGATAATGTAAATATCTTTTGCACCGACATCTCTTGCTGCCTCAATTACGGCTCTTTGTTCAACGTCCGTAACACCGCTCGGAACGCACATCATTATGCGTGGGTGACCGATTGTTCGTGAAAATATTTTTGAAAAGAAATGTTTAATCATTTCCTGTGTAAGCGTAAGATTTGAAATTACACCGTCAATAAGCGGACGAACTGCCTGTATATGCGGCGGAGTTCTTCCGAGCATTGCGAGTGCGTCTTTGCCTACGGCACAAACTTCGTTTGTTTTGGTGTTTACCGCGATAACGGTCGGCTCACGCAGTACAATGCCCTTGTTTTTGATATAGACAAGCACCGTCGCAGTGCCTAAGTCTATACTTATATCATTATTGAACATATTTCTGCTCCTAAATTAACAAAATCGGACTATACGCAAAATGCTTATAGCCATATACTATTATTATATCGTATTATTCGTTTTAACTCAACCTATTTTCAGAAGTTTTTTCGCATTTTTGTAAAAAATATTGTTACAATCTTCCTCTGAAAGAGGTAAGGCAGATAAATGTTTTGCCATTCGACCTTGCTTTTCCCAAGGTGAATCTGTCGCGTGAAGTATTTTTTCACTGCCGTGATTTTTGATTATGCGTAAAAGCTGTTCATCTGTGATAAAGTTAAGCGTAAAGGCTGTGTCAAAATATATCGGTGTGCCGACAAGGTATTTTTCGACATCGTCCCATAACTTCCAGCCGCCCAAATGTGCGGCAACGATTTTGTCGCCTTTAACGTAGTCAAGAACGTGAGAAAGCCTTTCGGGAGTACAGTGAACAGGCGGATCGATACCTATATCTTTGCCCGAATGAAGTACGGTTATAAGGTCGAGTTCCTCACTTTTTTTCAGAATTTGTATTGATTCTTTGCTGTCGATGTAAAATTGCTGACATTCGGGGTGTAGCTTGATACCTTTAAGCCCTTTTTCTTTGATGTCATACAAAACACTTTCCCAATCCGATTGCATAGGGTGCAGACTGCCGAGTGAATAAATACCGTCAATACCGTTTATTGATGCGGCGAAGTTATTTATTGTTGTTGATTGCTTTACGTTCGTGGCAATCGGAAGTACAAGCGATATGTCAACGTTGTTTTCATGCATTGACTGCTTGAGTGCGTCAAGTGTACCGCGTAGTTCGGCTTTGTGTGGCCTGTATTCTTCTCTGATGTTCGATTCAAGTAATTTTATCGTTTTGTCCGCTATTTTGTCTGGGAAAATATGTGTATGAAAATCTGTCAGCATTTTAAATATCCTTTCGTTTGATTGATTATATTATAGCATAAAACGGTATATAATATCAAGAAAAAAGAACCGATTTTATTGTCGGTTCTTTAGTGGTGTTATTTATGAATTTCCTTCATTTCTTCGTGCATATTTGCGGCGTTTTGAGTAATTTTTTCAAGGTCGTTTCTTTCCTCAACCTTATCGACAAGCGATGATGCCATAGGAACGTCCGCCTCACGGCTTGCCTGATATTTATATGCAAGTTTCAAAAGTATCGGTGTAACGATGGTTGTTGCAACAACGACAAGTACAAGCGGTGCGAAAAATTCGTCTTTCATAAGTCCCATTGACATACCCTTTGTGGCAACGATAAGTGCAACTTCACCTCTTGAAATCATACCGATACCGATTTTAACCGATTGAAGATTTGTGTATTTGCATATCTTGGCACCAAGTCCGCAACCAATCATCTTTGAAAGAACTGCAACTACAAGCAATAATACGGTAAGTACTACAACCGTTGCAGACATATTGCTGAATGTTACTTTAAGACCAACGCTTGCAAAGAATACCGGTGAAAGAAGAACGTATGAAACCGTATCGAAACGGTTTAGCATATACGAAGTTTTTTTGTTGTTTGAAAGGATAAGACCTGCAACAAACGCACCTGTAATATCACTTACACCGAAGAAATATTCGGCGGCGAATGACATAAGCAAACAGAATGCAAATGCAAGAATTACGAAACGTCTTAAATCCTTTTTGTATTTGTTAATCCATGGATTGACAAACTTGATGAAAAGAAATGCCACAACTCCGCAGAATATGAAGAAACCGAGTATCTTCAGAAGTATTACCCACAGAGAAACGTCACTGCCGGCAAAGCTTGAAATAACAGTAAGTGCAATAATACCGAGTACGTCATCTATAAGTGCCGCACCCAAGATTGCGTTACCTGTTTTTGTCGAAAGTTTGCCGAGTTCTTTAAGTGTTTCAACTGTGATACTGACAGATGTTGCGGTTAGAACGACGCCGACAAATATGTTTTGCAGCATTGTCTGTTGGTCGGTTACCGGGTTGTAGATCGTGGCTACAAAGTATCCGCCGATAAGCGGTACGATAACGCCGAGCAGAGCGATTATAAACGACGCAAGACCTGTCTTTTTCAGTTCCTGAACGTCTGTTTCAAGACCGGCTGCGAACATAAGTACGATAACACCGATTTCGGCAATGTTCTTGATAAAATCGGTTTCCTGCAAAACTCCGAAACAGGCAGGACCTAAAAGAAGTCCGGCGATAAGAGCACCGACTACCTGTGGCAGTTGGATACGTCTTGTTAAAAGTCCGAGGATTTTTGTACTTATCAAAATAAGTGCAATGTCGAGTAAATATTTGTAAGATTCCATTGTTGTTGCCTCCTATATAAATAAGTATTAATTTTTTAAATCTAAGAATTAATTTTACTCCTATAAGTGCATTTTATCAAGACAGCAAAAAAAACAAAAATAATAAAATTTTTTGTCTATTTTTCTACTTTTAGGACAGACGGTGTGAATTTGATTAAAATGTAATTGCAATTAGGCGTGAAGTGGTATATAATATAAATATGCTGCAGACAAAACCGTTGCAGTTTTGTCTGCTTTATTTTGTTGACAGGTTCAGCATTAAAAAATAACAGAGTAGATTCGTGTGCGTGAAGTGCGGAGTGAACGGGGAGTTGTCACTTTGACGAAAAGCCTTAGGCTTGCGGTATACGGATTGCATCCCGCTGATTTACGGTAGAGAATATTATTTAAGCTCCCTATGGTAAGGGAGCTTTTTCTTTTTGACGGGACGGCTTTGTCTGAAAGGATATGAAGTTGATGAATTACAAAGAGGCAAGAGAATACATAAAAAAAGCCTCGCAATATGGGATTGTTCCGGGGTTGGATAATATATCAAATCTCTGCGATAAACTCGGTAATCCGCAGAATGAACTTGATGTTATTCACATCGCCGGCACTAACGGTAAAGGAAGTGTAGGTGCTTTTGCCGAACAGATTTTGATTGAGTCCGGCAAGAAAGTCGGACGATATGTTTCACCGTCGGTTTTTGATTATCTTGAACAGTTTCGTATAAATGCAGAAAATATGAGTGAGGACAGATATGCTTATTATATAAGCCGTATCAGTGAAGTTGCGGACAAAATGACTCCGCACCCTACACCTTTTGAAATGGAAACGGCAGTGGCGTTTTTGTATTTTAAAGAAGAACAATGTGACGTTGTTTTGATTGAAGTCGGTATGGGCGGACGTGAGGACGCAACCAATATTATTCCGAAAAGTCTTGTATCGGTGATAACTCCGATAAGTATGGACCATATGAAATTCCTCGGCAACACGCTTGAAGAAATCGCATATCAAAAGTCGGGTATTATAAAAAACAACGGACTTGTCGTTACGGCAAAACAGGAAAATTGTGTGATGAATGTCATAGAAAACGAGTGCCGTGAAAAAAATGCACGACTTATAAAGGCCGACAGCGTGACGGAATATGAAATATCGCTTGACGGTGAATATCAACGCGAAAATGCCGCCGTTGCGGAAGAAGTGTGCAGGCATATTGACGGTGTGAGCGAAAATGATATAAAGAACGGTTTGAAAAACACGGTATGGCACGGCAGGTTTGAAAAAATATGCGATAAACCAGAATTTATAATTGACGGCGCACATAATATTGACGGTGCGAAAAGGCTCAAAGAAAGTATCGAAAAGTATTACGGCAATCGAAAAATCGTGTATATAACAGGTGTGTTTGCAGATAAGGCATACAAGCAAATTGCCGAAATAACCGCACCGCTTGCACAAAAGATATACACGATTACACCGAACAATCCGCGAGCATTATCAAACGAAAAATATGCAAGTGCAATAAGTGAATATAATCAAAATGTTGAGGCGGTAAGCCTTGATACAGCACTTAGGTTGTGCCTTAATATGACGGACTGCGTTGTTATTGCATTCGGTTCATTGTCGCTTTTGGGTGAATTGAAAAGAAAAACGGACGACATAATAAGTATGCGAAAATGCAACAATATTTTGAAGAATAAAAATTTCCGTGACATTCTGTCAAAAATAAATTCTGCCGAAAAAGACAGAATTTACTGCAATCACGGAATTGACCACCTTTTAGACGTTGCAAGAAGTGCGTATATTTTGAATTTGGAAAACGGACTTAACATATCGAAAGAGATTATATACGGTACGGCTTTACTGCACGATATAGGACGGTATGAGCAATATAAAAACGGCACAAATCACCACAAAGCAGGCGGTGAAATTGCAAAAAAAATACTTTGTGAATGTGGGTTTGCAAGTGATGAGATTGAATATATGGTTGAAGCGGTAAAGACTCATAGGGATATACCCGAAAAAGCGGAAACACTCGGCGATATTATTGCGATTGCGGATAAGAGAACACGTTTGTGTATGATGTGCAACGCAATAGATACCTGCAAGTGGAGCGCAAATGAGAAAAATACAGATATAGTGTTGTAAGGGGGATAAAAATGATAATAGGAAACAAGAAATTCGGAAATCATACATATGTAATGGGTATATTGAATGTGACGCCTGATTCATTTTCGGACGGAGGTAAGTTTAATAATATTGACAGTGCTTTAAAGCATACCGAGCAGCTTATAAATGACGGCGCGGATATAATTGATGTCGGCGGTGAATCGACAAGACCGAATTATACAAAAATCAGTGATGAAGAAGAAATTGAAAGAGTTGTGCCTGTGATTGAGAAAATCAAGGCTAATTTTGATGTGCCTGTTTCGATAGACACATATAAAAGCAAGGTAGCCGCGGCGGCTGTCGGAGCAGGCGCAGACCTTGTAAATGATATATGGGGATTGAAATACGATAAGAATATGGCTGAAGTGATTGCAAAATCGGGTGCGGCGTGTTGTCTTATGCACAACAGAGAAAAAGCAGAATATAATTCCTTTGTGGAGGACGTACTTGACGACCTTAGAGAAACAATAGCCATTGCGAAAAAAACGGGTATTGCTGACGATAAAATAATACTTGACCCCGGTGTGGGTTTTGCAAAGTCGTATGAACAAAATCTTATTATAACGAATAACGTAGACAGACTTAACGAACTCGGCTACCCTGTTTTGCTCGGTACGTCAAGAAAGTCAATGATAGGCTTGACGCTCGATTTGCCGTCAGACCAAAGAGTTGAGGGGACTGTTGCAACATCGGTTATAGGAGTTATGAAAGGCTGCAGATTTGTAAGGGTACACGATGTGCTTGAAAACAAACGTGCGATACTTATGACCGAGGCAATAATAAACAGCTGATAAAAGGAGCGGAAAATGGACAAAATATCTATCAGAGGACTTGAAGTTTTTGCAAATCACGGTGTTTTCAAAGAAGAAAACGTACTCGGACAAAAATTTATCGTTAATGCGGAGCTTGTGTGTGACACAAGAAGTGCGGGCAAAGAGGATAATCTTGAAAAATCGGTTAATTATGCAGAAGTGTGCAATCTTATTACCAAAGTAATGAGAAACAACACATTTAAGCTTATTGAGGCGGCGGCGGAAAATATTGCCGAGAAAATATTGCTTGAATACGATTTAATAAGAGAAGTAACAATAACATTAAAAAAACCTTGGGCGCCGATTATGATGAGTGTTGATACTGTGGAAGTGAGCATAACGAGAAAATGGCATAGGGCATATATTGCACTCGGTTCAAATATGGGTGACAGCAAAGGTCACCTTGACGGTGCTGTCAAAGAACTTGACGCGGATAAGTGTTGCAGAGTGAAAAAAGTGTCGGAGTTTATCGTGACAGAGCCTGTCGGCGGTGTTGAACAGGACGATTTTTTAAACGGCTGTCTTGAACTTGAAACACTTTACACACCGTATGAATTGCTTGTTTTTTTGCATAAAATCGAACAGGCACATAACAGAGAACGCATTGTTCATTGGGGACCGAGAACACTTGATTTGGATATTATTCTTTATGACGATGTTGTTATGTACGAGGACGATTTAATCATACCTCATATCGAAATGGAAAACAGAGAATTTGTTTTAAAACCGCTTTGTGAGATAGCGCCTTATATAAAAAATCCCGTAAATGGAAAATCAATAAAACAACTTTTAAGTGAAATTCAAAAATAAATAATTTTGTACAAAATATTTTTATACTTTTTATGCAAAATAATACGATATGTCACTTGAAAAATATCGTTACTTATGATATATTTGTAATGTAAATGTAAAATAAGGTCGTAGACGGACGAAAACCGTCAAAGAGAGAGAGAAAATTTAATACATATCCAGTAAGAAGGAGAATTACAATGACAAACAACTTTATAAGTAACGAAACACCGATAGTCGGCAAGCTTAGTATCATAAGTATGAAAGGCTGTGAAGGCATAACGGCTAAGATTGATGAATATCTTAGAGCTTTTAGAGGTTATGAGGATACAGAAACTTATGTTACTCATGTAACTTGTCCGAGATTTGGTACAGGCGAAGGAAAATGCGTTATCGATGAAACTGTAAGAGGTCATGACGTGTATATCATATGCGATGTGTTCAATTACGGTGTTACCTATAAAATGTACGGAGTTGAAAATCATATGAGTCCTGATGACCACTATCAGGATTTGAAACGTGTTATTGCCGCAATGGGCGGTAAGGCAAGACGTGTTACTGTCGTAATGCCTATGCTTTACGAGGGCAGACAGCACAGAAGAAACGGTCGTGAATCACTTGATGCGGCACTTATGCTACAAGAGCTTGTTCATATGGGCGTGTCAAATATCATTACATTTGACGCACACGATCCGAGAATTTCAAATGCAATTCCACTTGCAGGTTTTGATGATGTTCAAGCGACATATCAGATGATAAAGGCACTTGTCAGAGCCGTTCCTGATATATCACTAAACAAAAAAGATACTATTGTAATCTCTCCTGATGAAGGCGGTATGTCAAGATGTATGTACTATTCATCAGTGCTAAAGCTTGACCTTGGTATGTTCTATAAAAGACGTGATTACTCTGTAATCGTAAACGGCAAAAACCCTATTGAGGCTCACGAATATTTGGGACGTGACGTAAACGGTAAGGACGTTATTATCGTTGACGATATGATTTCATCGGGTGAATCTGTAATTGACGTTGCAAATAACCTTAAGAAGCAGGGTGCAAAGAGAATATTCGTATTTGCATCGTTCGGCCTTTTCTGTAACGGTCTTGAGTGCTTTGATAAAGCGGCTGCAGACGGTATTGTTGATAAGATTTTCACAACAAACTTGATTTACAGAAATCCTGACCTTGCAACTCGTGAATGGTACTGTGAAGTTGATATGTCAAAATATATCTCACTTCTTATCGATACTCTTAACCACGATGAAACTATATCAAGCCTTCTTAACCCTGTTACAAAGATTAAGAATCTTGTTAGTAAACTTGAAAATAAATAGGAGATAATTATGCAGTGTGTGTTGTTGGCGGCAGGCTATGCCACAAGATTGTATCCGCTTACGGAAAATATGCCTAAGGCACTTTTAAAACTCGGTGACAAGACTATTTTGGAAATGGTTACGGATAAAATTGACGAGGTTAGCGACGTCGAAAATATCTACATTGTGACTAACGAAAAGTTTTATAAGCAGTTTGAAAAGTGGTGCGAAAGCTATAAAGGTCCGAAAAAAGTTAAGGTTATTGACGACCATACAACGAGTAATGATAACAGACTCGGCGCAATCGGTGACTTGAAGTACGTTATTGATACGGAAAATATCAATGACGAAATTCTTGTTATGGCAAGCGATAATATATTTGATTTTTCGCTTTGCGATTTTGTGGATATGTACCGCAGTAAAAACGCTGATATGATTTGTGCGCATACGATTGAGAATAAAGAAGATTTACATTCTATGGGCGTTGTTGAACTTGACGGTGACGGCAAGGTGACAAGTTTTGAAGAAAAGCCGAAACAGCCTAAATCGGATTTGGGTGTACCGCCGTTTTATCTGTATAAACGCGATACACTACCTCTTATAGATAAATATTTGAAAGAGGGCAATAATCCCGACGCACCGGGACATTTTATACCGTGGCTTATCGGTAAAAACGATGTGTACGCATATGTGTTTGACGCAGTTCGTATTGACATCGGTACACAGGAAAGCTATTATGACGCTTGTGAAAGGCAGAAAAACGGTACATTGTTTAATAACTAAAACCAAAGGGCAGTTTAAAAACTGTCCTTTTTACTTGCAATCAAAGATGAGGAAAAGCTCATCTTTTTTTGTGTTCACAAATTGTTAAAAAACTAAATACAAAATATTCATTGACAAAAGAAACAATGTGAGTATAATAATAGATGAAAGGTCAAAGAAAGTCAAAGTCAAAGAGGTGATTGAAAAATGGGTATGAGTGATAAGATAGAAGCTTTCATAAATGAACTTCTCAAAGACGATACGGACGAATGGTTGGAGCTTAAACGAAACGAACTTGCTTCAATATTCGGATGTGTTCCGTCACAAATTAATTACGTTATTTCAACAAGGTTTAATCCCGACCACGGTTACATCGTCGAATCAAGACGAGGCGGCGGAGGTTATTTGAGGATTAAACAGGTAAAGCACGAAGATGGTATCATAATGCAGACCATCAAAGCCGTAGGCGAAAGCCTTGACGAGAAAACCGCTAAATCATATTTGGCAAACTTAATTAGGCACAACGCTCTTGATGAAAGAACAGCCTCAATTATATTCAGCGGAATATGCGACAATTCTTTGACTGTTAATCAACCGCAAAAAGACAAAGTAAGAGCAAATATATTTAAGAATATGCTTGCTATGGCAGGTAAATAAGGAGGATGATTGGAATGTATGATTTATTTTCAGATTTGTTTGATGGGTTTGATTGGTTTATGCAGCCGACAACTTATAAAGAGGAAAAGAAATGTCCCGTTTGCGGACGTACTTATTCCGATTTCAGACGAGATGGTAAGCTTGGGTGCAGTGAATGTTACAAAGTGTTCAGAGGTCCTGTAACCGAAACATTACGGCAAATTCATCCGAGTACCGTTCATGTCGGTAAGATACCGTCAAAGTCAGGCGAAGAACTTAAATTAAAGAGAAAGTACGAAACATTAAAGCAAGAACTTTCGGCGGCGGTTAAAAATGAGGATTACGAAACAGCCGCAAAACTTCATAAACAGATTCGTGAAATAGAAAATGAGGTGAAAAAGTCATGATTTGGTATAAAAATAATAATTCGGACATAGTTGTTTCAACAAGAATACGTCTTGCGAGAAATGTTGATAAAACACCGTTCCCGAATGCCCTAAAGGACACAAGGGAAGTAACAGAAAAAATTAAAAACGCTGTTTTGGGCGGTAATTCGACATTGGCAAAGGATTTTGACTTTATTGACCTTGATAATACACCGCTTATCAGAAAACAGGAGCTTGCCGAAGAACATCTTATAAGTCCTGTTATGTGCGAGGGCAAAGGTAAGTCGGTTATGATAAGCAAAGACCGGACAATGAGCATTATGCTTATGGAGGAGGACCATATCAGACTTCAGATTATAAAAGACGGCTTTGCACTTGACGAGGCTTACTCACTTGCAAGCAAGGTTGATGATGTAATCGAAGAAAATATCACATATGCTTTTGATAATGATTTCGGTTACTTGACAGCTTGCCCTACTAATACAGGTACAGGTATGAGAGCGTCGGTAATGATGCACTTGCCTGCACTCACAATGACCGAGAATATCAACAGAGTTATTTCTTCGGCAGGCAGTCTTGGCATTGAAGTAAGAGGTCTTTACGGTGAGGGTACAAAGGCATACGGTAATTTGTATCAGATTTCAAACAGAATTACTTTGGGACTTTCCGAAAGTCAGGTAATCGAAAAATTGACTAATGTGGTTAATCAGATTATCGATATGGAAACAAAAGCAAGAAATATGCTTAAAGAAAAAAATTATGATGCTATCGCGGACAGATTGTTCCGCTCATACGGTACACTTAAATATGCACGAAGTGTGTCGTCATCAGAGGCGAAATCACTTTTGTCCGATGTAATGCTTGGACAAAGTTTGGGTATAATTCCAAAGGAGAGTAAAATTGCACCGCTTGAATGTATGGTGCTTTCAGAGCCTGCACTTGTGTGTGACGGTAAGGAATTATCACCGAATGAACGTGATAAAAAACGCGCAGAATTAATAAGAAACAATATCTAAATAACAAATAACACATAGAAGAAAAGGAGTTGATTATTATGTTATTCTCAAATTTCACAGAAAAAGCAAGAATTGCGATTAGCGAGGCTCACGATGCGGCTGCGGAAATGGGTCATAACTATATTGGCAGTGAACATCTTCTTATGGGACTTATTCGAGAGGGTAGCGGAGTGGCTGCTAAAGTGCTTGAGAAAAACGGCGTAACCGTCGAAAAGGTTAAAGATAAAATAAACGAATATATCGGTATCGGAGTTTCTCTCCCACAGCAGACCGAACTTCCGCTTACACCGCGTTCAAAACGTATTTTGGAAATGAGTGCTCTTGAAGCAAGACGTTTGAACCACAGTTATATCGGTACAGAACACTTGTTAATGGCTATCATTCGTGACGGTGACGGAGTTGCCGCAAAAATTCTTGAATCGCTTGGTGTTAATTTGCCGAATTTCTATACGGATACAGTCCGTTCAATAGAGGGTGACGTTGAAATGGAGTCACAGCCGGGCGGCGAATATCACCCAAATCCAAATTCGTCAACACCGACTCTTGACCAGTTCGGACGTGACTTTACAGCTATTGCAAAAGAGGGTAAATTTGACCCCGTAATCGGCAGAAGTAAGGAAATCGAACGTGTAACTCAGATTTTGTCAAGACGTACAAAGAATAACCCGTGCCTTATAGGTGAACCGGGTGTAGGTAAAACAGCAGTAATTGAGGGACTTGCTCAGAAAATTGCGTCAGGCGACGTTCCTGAGCCGTTAAAGACAAAACGTCTTGTATCGGTTGACCTTTCAAGTATGGTTGCCGGTGCAAAATACAGAGGTGAATTTGAAGAACGTTTGAAGAAAGTTGTAAATGAAGTTCTTGCGGCAAAGAATGTAATATTGTTCATTGATGAATTTCATACAATCGTCGGTGCAGGCAGTGCCGAAGGTTCGATGGACGCGTCGAATATCCTAAAACCGTTCCTTGCAAGAGGTGAATTGCAGCTTATCGGTGCGACAACGCTTAAAGAATATAAGAAATATATCGAAAAAGACGCCGCACTTGAAAGACGTTTCCAACCTGTAACAGTCGGTGAGCCGACAGTAGAAGAAACGGTTGAGATATTGAAAGGTATCCGTGACAAGTACGAGGCACATCACAGCGTAACAATCACAGATGACGCATTGAAAGCCGCCGCAACATTGTCGTCACGTTATATCACAGACAGATTTCTTCCCGATAAGGCAATCGACCTTATTGATGAGGCGGCATCTAAAAAACGTCTTGGATCACAGACAGAGCCTGATGATTTGAAAGAAAAAGAAAAGAAACTTGAAAAATTGCAGTCGGAAAAACAAGAGGCTATAACTGCACAAGATTTTGAAAAAGCCGCAAAAATCCGTGATGAAGAAAAGGTATTGAAAGAAGAAGTTGAAAAACTAAAATCTTCTTGGAAAGGTACAGGTTCATCTTCGGGACTTGTTGTAGACGAGGACGATATTGCCGACATCTTGGCAGACTGGACTCATATTCCTGCCGCAAGATTGAAAGAGGAAGAAATGGAGAGATTAAAGAATCTTGAAAATATTCTTCACGCAAGAGTTATCGGTCAGGACGAGGCAGTAAGTGCGGTTGCGAAAGCAATCAAGCGTGGCAGAGCCGGACTTAAAGACCCTAAACGTCCGATTGGCTCGTTCTTGTTCTTAGGTCCTACCGGTGTAGGTAAAACAGAACTTTCAAAGACTTTGGCTGAAGCGATGTTCGGCAGTGAAAATGCACTTATCCGTGTAGATATGTCGGAATATATGGAGAAGCACGCCGTATCTAAATTTATCGGTTCGCCTCCGGGATATGTAGGATTTGAAGAGGGCGGTCAGCTTACTGAAAAAATCAGAAAACACCCTTATTCGGTAATCTTGTTCGATGAAATCGAAAAGGCACATCCTGACGTATTCAACATTATGCTGCAAATTCTTGATGACGGTATTCTTACAGACGCACAGGGCAGAAAAGTAGACTTCAAGAACACTGTTATCATTATGACATCTAACCTTGGTGCAAAAGAAATTCTCGGCAATGTATCATCTAAACTTGGTTTCAAGAAAGACGAGGAAAAGGACAAGAACATCAGTGAACACGACAGTATCAAGAATAAAGTTATGGAAGAAGTTAAACGTGCGTTTAAACCTGAATTCCTTAACAGAATTGACGATATAATCGTATTTGACAGATTGACAGAGGATAACATCAAGGAAATTGCAAAACTTATGCTTAAATCTCTTGAAAAACGTTTGAATGCGAATGAAATCAATGTAACATTTACGGAGAGTGCCGTAAGCAAAATTGCTAAGTCGGGCTTTGACCCTGTATACGGTGCAAGACCTTTAAGACGTGCAATTCAAAACGAAATCGAAGATATGCTTTCGGAAGAAATCATTGACGGTAACATTAAGAGCGGTGACAGCATTACTGTAGATGTTGAGGACGATAAGTTTACTGTTAAAAAATAAGACTCAAATAAGGCAGTCACATTTTTGCGACTGCCTTATTTATGCAAAAAAATATAGTTGCTCATTTGAGCAACTATATAAATTTTTGTATTTAATTATGCAGCCGGAGTAGCTGTCGGAGCAGCTGTTTCAGCCGGAGCTTTTGTCGGTGCTACAGTAGCAGATGGGTCTGCGGTAGCCTCAGGAGCAACAGTGGCTGTTGGGTCTGCAGTAGCCTCAGGAGCAACAGTAGCTGTTGGGTCTGCAGTAGCAGTTGGTTTAACTGTTTCGGCAGGAGTATCAGTACCGTTTATAACAACTTCAGCTTGGCTGATCTTTAGATCGTCACCTTCATATTGTACTGATTTATTGCCTGCATTGCTAACTGAGTCAACAAGAAGCGATGTGTTGTAACCAAGCTTTGTGTTGTATCCGTTTGAAAGTTGGAATGAACCCTTTTCGCCTGTAAGTGACTTAAATGTAAGTTTCATAACAGCGCCGTCTGTCTTAACTGCTGTTTCGGCATTAACAGTAACAGATGCGGCTTTTACATAACCGTATGTAAATTCAGGGTTTGCTGCACCGATTGCACCTTCGATTACGTTGTCGCCGTTTACAAGTTCGGCTTTTACGAATTCAAATGCAGTAGGGTCATACTTAACAGTTGCAGTTACGCCTGAAACAAATTTTTCAGTCGGAAGATTTTCTGCGTTTACAGAAAGAACAACTTCTTCGTCCTTAGCGGCTGTTAGCTTGTCAGCTGAAAGTGACAATGCAGGAACGCCTGCGTCTGCTGAAGGAGCGTTAGCTGTTGTGATATTGATTGTGTAATCTTCACCGTTCCATTGAACATCTGCGTCAAGAGCCTCGCTGATTGCTCTTAGAGGAATCATAGTTCTGTCGCTGATGATTTGAGGAGCAACGTCCAAAGTTACGTCATTTTCAGGAGCAACGAAGTCTTGTCCTGACATAAGAGCTCCGAAAACACCACTTACGTCAAAAACTTTCATTGTACTGTCGTCGATAGTCAATCTGATAAGAGTTTTGTTATCAGAACTTGTAACGTCAACAGTTCTTGTATCTTCTTTCCATTCAACCTTTGCACCCATAGCCTCAAATACGCCTCTTGCAGGAACAAGAGTAGTACCTTCGCCAAGAATTACAGGAGCTTGGTCATCAAAAAAGATTTGACCTTGGTTTACGAATACAGTAGGAGTTTTATCCTCTGCCATAGCAATACCTGTGCATGAAACTGCAAGTGCAGCTGCAAGAGTAATGCTTAAAATTTGTTTCTTCATAAAAAATACTTCCTTTCGTTTTACGAATTTATCAAACATTATAACACAAAAACTCGAAATATACAATAAAATTTTTAAAATTTGTATAGCCATACAATCGAAAATGTAGTATAATAGTAAACAACTGAGGTTATATAGAGGATATATCGCCTTAAGCTCCAAGAAAAATGAAAGGAGTATCTGAATATGAATGCGTTTTTGGAATACTTAGTAAAATATGTACAGTTGCTTAGAATAAGTGATTTAATTGATATATTGATAGTTTCGGTTATAGTGTATTATCTTATAAATTTAATTCGTGAAACAAGAGCAATGCAGCTTGTAAAGGGTATTATATTTTTGTTTATGGCATTCTTTTTAAGTCAGTGGCTGAAACTTAATGCTTTAAACTATATTTTAGGCGGTGCAATGCAAATCGGTGCATTTGCGGTAATCGTAATATTTCAGCCCGAATTGCGTAATTTGCTTGAAAGAATGGGGCGTTTCAAAGTCGGACGCATAATTGATTTTGCGTCGGACACTACAGAGGACGATTTACACAGGGTTATAGATTCGATTGCACAAGCCGCCGCGAATATGTCGGCGACAAAGACGGGTGCGCTTATTGTAATGGAACGTGCAACGCGATTGGGTGAATATATAAGTACGGGGACAATGCTTGACGCGAATGTATCAAGCGGACTTTTGGAGAATATATTTGTACCGAATACACCTTTGCATGACGGTGCGGTTATAATAAGGAATAATAAAATTGTGACAGCCGGCTGTCTTTTGCCGCTTACCGCAAATAATAATTTATCAAGAGATTTGGGTACACGTCACAGAGCGGCGATAGGACTCAGCGAAGTCACAGACGCGGTTATTATAGTGGTGAGCGAAGAAACAGGCAAGATTTCCATAGCGTTAAACGGCTCGCTTACGCGTAATCTTTCAAGAGAGTCGCTTGCAAAGGCACTTAAAAAGATTATGAGTCAAAAGCAGGAAACGAACGAAAAGATAGATAAGATTATGTTTTGGAGGACGAAATGACGGAGAAGAAAGCGAATGTAACGAATACTCAAAAGCTGAAAACCGTAATACTTTCGGTTTTCCTTGCAGTAATCGTGTGGTTTATGGTTATATATGTGAATGACCCCGATATTACGACTACCGTTTCGGATTTGAATGTAAGATTTGTCGGTGAAATGTCGCTTAGGGATAAAAAACTTGCGGTGACCGGTAAGGATAAAATTCCCGAATTGTCGGTTGTTGTAACGGGTAAACGAAGTGACCTTATGAATTTTATGGACGATATATATGTTCAGGTTGATGTCAGCGATATTGACTCAACGGGTGAATATAATTTGTCGGGAGTGATTTCAATTCCGACAACGAGAATTTCAGTTGAAAAGGAAAAGTACGGAGATATTCCGATTACGGTTGAACCGCTTGAAATGAAAGATATTGAGGTTACTGTAAAACAGACCGGTATGCTCAAAGACAAGATAGTAAAATCGTCTGTAAATAATCCGACTGTCACAATAACAGGTGCAAAAAGTGAAATAGACGAGGTTGCAGGTGCTATTGCAACGGTTGATGTGTCAAGTATTCAAGAGGACGGCGTGGAAAACGTGAACTATCTTCTGACGGACACAAACGGTGAACTTATAAACAAGAATGAAACGATTGAAAGTGCACGTTCTTATGTGGAGGTTGTAAATACGATATATGACGCAAAACTTTTGCCTGTTGTGCCAAGACTTTCGGCAGAGCTTGACAAGGAATATATTTTGAAAGCGGATAAATCTTTTGCCACACCTGCAAGCGTTACGGTTGGCGTGGACGAAACTAATACGGATGATAAAGTCATTGCGCTTATAGATAAAGTTCCGTCAGACGGTTTCGGCGAATATGAACTTGAATCGTCAAGCGGTATGTATATACCGGAGGATAATAAAAAAGTCAAGTATAAATTGGATATAGTAAAAAAAGCCGTTGCACAGCTTGAACTTACCGTACAGGCACAAAATGTACAATCAGGTTTGACGGCTAAGATAAACAATAAACTCATCGCACAGGTTTGGGGTGAGGACGGTAAAATTACCGCAGATAATGTAAAGGCTTACGTTGACGTAAGCGGACTTGGAGCGGGAACATACAATTTGCCTGTAAAAATTGAAGGTGAAAATGTTAGTTTCGCAGAAAATTATACAATAGAAGTTACTGTAGAATAGGAGAATAAATAAATGGCAGATAAATTAGTAAGAGGAAACAGTATGGACGGTGCAATCCGTGTTTTTGCGGCGGTGACAACCGACCTTGTGAATGAGGCACAGAGAATACATCATACTTATCCGGTTGCAACGGCGGCACTCGGCAGATTGCTTACAGGTGCGGCAATTATGGGTGCGGCAGGATTGAAGAATGAAACAGACAGTATGACGGTTCAGATAAAGGGCGAGGGTGAAATTACAAACCTTGTTGCCGTTACGGATTGTCACAGTAGGGTTAGAGGTTACGTTTCAAACCCGTATGTTGACAGACCGCTTAACAATAAAGGTAAACTTGATGTCGGCGGTGCTATCGGCGGCGGATATTTGAGCGTTGTACGCGATTTGGGATTGAAAGAGCCGTATGTCGGACAAATTCCGCTTGTATCGGGCGAAATTGCGGAGGACTTGACATATTATTATGCAAAAAGTGAGCAGATACCTACATCGGTTGCACTTGGCGTGCTTGTTGATACAGACAACAGCGTAATGGCGGCAGGCGGTTTTATGATACAGCTTATGCCGGAGGCTACCGAAGAAATGGCGGTTCAGCTTGAAGATATATTAAAGGAATTGCCGCCTGTTACGACAATGATTAAAGAGGGTATGACTGCGGAGGATATTCTGTTCAGAGTAACGGAAGGATTTTCGATGGTATGTGAAAACAAGGCGGTTGTACCGGAATATAAGTGTACGTGTTCAAAAGAGCGTATGGAAAAAGCACTTATTTCAATAGGTAAAAAAGAACTTGAAGAACTGATTGAGGATCAGGGTGAGGCAGAGCTTACTTGCCAGTTCTGTGATAATAAATACCATTTCAATAAGCAAGAACTCGAAGATTTATTGGAAAAAGCAAAATAAATAAAGAATTTAGTAAAAAATGCTTGACAATCCGAGAGAAAATCTATATAATATTTGAGGTGTCTATTTTTATGATAGGAATAAAGACGGCTGATTGGGGCCGGAATTAAGCAGAGGAGGTGCTGTAACAATGAAAAGAACATTTCAACCGAAAAAGCGTCAAAGAGCTAAGGAACACGGTTTCAGAAAGAGAATGTCTACTAAGTCAGGCAGAAAGATTTTGGCTAGCAGAAGACAGAAGGGCAGAAAGAAGTTATCTGCATAATATATGAAGATGTAGGCAGGAAGCGGGGAGGAATTCTTTGCTTGTTGCCTTTTTTTCATAATAAGACAAATGAGGTTTAATATGAAAAACACTCAAAGTTTAAAACTCAACAGAGATTTCAGACGTGCATACAAGGGTGATAACTTTGTCGGAGGATATACCGTTGTATATATGAAGAAAAATAAATATCAGTTTAACCGTCTTGGTTTGAGAGTCGGTAAGGCGACCGGTAAGGCTGTTACGCGAAATCGCTTGAAAAGGCTTATGCGTGAGAGTTATCGCCTTATGGAAGATGATATTGAAAAGGGTTATGACTTCATAATTGTTGCACGAAACAGAGCTGTTGGAAAAACACAGTCGCAGATTCAAGGCGATATTAGGTTTGCTATGAGAAAGCTGGGACTAATTAAATGAAAAAATTTTTAATCGCTTTGATTGATTTTTACAGACACCAAATTTCACCGTATAAAGGCGGGGCGTGCTGCCGCTTTGTCCCGACCTGTTCACAATATGCAAGAGAGGCAATAGAGAAATACGGTGCTTTGTACGGGACATATCTTGCCGTAAGAAGAATATTGAGATGTCATCCGTTTCATAAGGGCGGCTATGACCCTGTACCTGATAAACATAAAGGCAGCGGAGAGGAAAAATAAGACATATGTTTGAATATCTTATTACACGACCGATGGGCTTTATAATTGAGCACATCTATAATCTTGTTTCAAATTATGGTCTTGCGATAATTATCTTTACGATTCTTATAAAGCTGATTTTAATTCCGCTTAACATACATTCGCAAAAGGCTATGAAGAAACAACAAAAAATACAGCCGATTATGGCTGAACTTCAAAAGAAGTATGCAAATGACCAAGAAAAACTTCAGCGTGAAATGATGAAGATTTATAAGGAAAATAATATAAGTATGACAGGCGGCTGCTTGCCTATGCTTATTCAAATGCCTATATTGATTGGTCTTTATCAGGTTATTCAGAAACCTCTTTCATACCTTGCAGGTGTTGATTGGGCTAATGCGTCGGTTATTAACGAAGTTATCCGTCTAAAGGACGCAATGGTAAATTTGGGATATAACATTGGTAATCTTGCTAATGCTACAATGGAACAGCTTGCGAACAATTCGCAAATCCAGCTTTCAAAGTGGGCAGGTATTGTCGGAACACAGGGAACGGCTCTTGAAGGTGTTTCGGGCGGAGTTCACCCTTGGGTATTGAATTTCAATTTCCTTGGTCTTGACCTTTCAAACGCACCGTCAGCGGCTTTCGGACATATTATGGCACTTGATTTTTCAAATATGAGTGTTATATTATTGTTGTTAATTCCTGTTTTGGCGGTTATTGCGTCGGTAATTTCAGTGAAAGTTACTCAGGCACAGACAGGTCAAAATCAAAATACAGAAGGACAGGCTGCTCAAATGACAAAGTCAATGAATCTTATGATGCCGGTAATGACAGCGTTCTTTACAGTTACACTTCCGGCAGGTCTTGGATTGTACTGGATTATAAGCTCAGTTGTACAAATTCTTCAGCAGTTGATACTAAATGCTTTTTTAGATAAGAAAGGGGAAGAGATCGTTGTCACAGTTCCAGAAAAGAAACAACAGCATAGAAAAAAACGCAAAAAATAAACAAGACGCAATCGAACTTGCATTAAAAGAGCTTAACGCAAGCAGAGAGGATGTTGAAATAGAAGTTCTTGACGAGGGTTCAAAAGGATTTTTGGGAATAGGTGCAAGAGATGCGCGTGTTAGAGTAACTCTTATAAAGAGCGAAGAACCTGTAAATGAAACTTATGTTCAAGAAAAAGAAGAAGTAGCAGAAACAGAAGTTAAGCCTGTAAAGCGTGAGCCGAAAGTGAAGAAAGAATCACTTGGCGATCCGGCTGATGACGCTAAGAAATTCCTAAGCGACATATTTAACGCAATGGATCTTGACGTTGCCATTGACGCAAAGATGGAAGAACAGTCTGTTTCAATCGACCTTTCAGGCGAAAATATGGGTATTGTAATCGGTAAAAGAGGTGATACTCTTGACAGCTTGCAGTATCTTACTTCACTTGTTGTAAACCAAAGATCGGATGATTATATCAAGGTTTCAATAGATACTGAAAATTACAGAGAAAAACGTGCGGAAGCATTGTTGGCACTTTCAACACGTCTTGCCGATAAGGTTACAAAGACAGGTAAGAAGTTTACTTTAGAGCCGATGAATCCGTATGAAAGAAGAATAATTCATTCAAATCTTCAAGACAGCGAAACAGTAACAACTTATTCTGTAGGTTCAGAACCGTATCGTAAAGTCGTAATTGCACCTAAGAATGCAAAGCCTTACGGTAAGGGCGGTTACAAAAAGGACGGCTATAAAAAGAGAGGTCCAAAGCCGCACAGAAATCATTCGGATAAGCCTGTTGCAGAAAAGACAGGAAGTTACACAACAACTTACAAAGCTGACTTCAAGCCTCAACAGCATAAGGCAGAATACAAGAACTTTGAAGATTATCTTGCAGGTCACAGTGATGAATTTAAAGGTGAAGAATAAGTCTAAAAGCTATCGCATTTTGCGGTAGCTTTTTCTTTGTTAAAAATGTATCAAATTGACAAAACAAATATAGCATTGTATAATAAAAATAAAGTACCAAAATATAAGGAGCGGAGATATGAAAACGGAATTTGTGAGATACCTCGAAAGACTATCGGAACTTTATCCGACTATAGACAAAGCGTCTACAGAGATTATCAACTTGCAGTCAATTCTGAATTTGCCAAAGGGAACTGAACATTTTCTTTCTGATATTCACGGTGAATATGAGTCGTTTTCGCACGTTTTGAGAAACGGCAGCGGTGCGGTCAGAAAGAAGATTGATGATGTATTCGGGCATACACTCGGTACAAATGACAAGAGTGAGCTTGCGTCACTTATTTACTATCCAAAAGAAAAAATAGATTACATAAAAAGCCTTGATAAAGATACGGAAAATTGGTACAAAATAACGCTTTATAGGCTTATTGAAATATGTAAGGTGGTTTCGTCAAAATACACGCGTTCAAAGGTCAGAAAAGCACTCCCTCCGGCATATGCGTATGTTATCGAAGAACTTATAACGGAAAAACCTGAGGTTTTAAATCGCGGTGCGTATTATGACGGAATAGTGAATACAATTCTTGAAATCGGTGCGGCGGAAAAGTTTATTATCGCAATAGCGAAACTTATACAACGACTTGTCGTTGACCATTTGCACATAATAGGCGATATATACGACAGGGGCAGCGGTGCGCATAAGATAATGGATAAGCTTTGCTCT